>Ga0209976_10000069_pt1 | contig 72576 bp, 113 predicted proteins | sample SumtaG_FD_182806 | JGI IMG/M metagenome (GOLD analysis project Ga0209976, IMG submission 182806) | Deep subsurface microbial communities from Indian Ocean to uncover new lineages of life (NeLLi) - Sumatra_00157 metaG (SPAdes) (version 2) | ecosystem: Environmental > Aquatic > Marine > Oceanic... | reverse complement strand
TCTTAATTCCTCAGGATAACTTTAGTCGAGTAACAACTGTAGAATTAAGACTCCGAATGGTGCGAGAGGCTCCGATAATTCCATTACGAAATAGAACATATTGGGATATTGACAAAGAAAAATTATTCGTAAATTTGGGAGGACCTCAAGTATACATTCTGAACGGCGAGACTATAGAACAAAGCTGGAACGGCGAGTGCGGACAAATGTTTTTGACTAGTCCCAATGAAGATTATTTTACCCCGGATTTTGAAGTAGAAGATCAAGATTCTTGGGAGCATTTAGTTGAAGATCTTTCCTTTACAACTTCTTCTGAAGCTTTAGCCAGTCCAGAGGAGCAAAAAGAACTGCTAAAGGCTTGGATACTAGGATTTTTCTTTCAAGAATTATTACCTACCAAACCTATCTTATCTTTGCTCGGAGTTCCCGGATCGGGAAAAACTACAGCTATACGACGAATTTTACGTATATTGGAATCTCCCACTACAGATGTTTTAAATATTCAGCAAGACAAGCCAGATGCTTTCAGAGCCAGTATTAGTAGTCATAGATTACTTGTCATGGATAACTTGGAAAAATCTGGAGCAAGATGGATGGTTGACATGCTCAACAAATTAGCCACCGGAAGTAATATTGAACTACGAAAATTATATAAAACAAATCAAAAGTATACGATCGAACCCAGATGTTTTGTATGTGTCACTGCCGTAAATGTTCCTTTTAGCGATGAAACTTTATTTAGTAGATTGTTAATTTTAGAGATGCAGCAATTAGAGTCTCCAAAACCTGAGCATATTTTGCAAGGAGCAATTCATCGACACGGTGCAGCAATCTGGGCTAATTTACTATACAAATTAAATGATGTTGTTAGTACATTACGAATTAAAAAATTTGTTCCGCCTTCTACCAAGAGTCGATTGGTAGATTTTACAGTTTTCTGCGACAAAATAAAAGATACAAATATAATTGATGGAGAGAAATTGTCATTGGGATTGTTATCTATGGTAGACAGTCAATTGCGTCAATTGAAGCAAAGTTCTCAAGCCATAGGATTTATAGAGGAATGGATTTCATTACGTCCGGATGAAGCTTCTCAATGGCGATCTTTTACTGAACTTTACAAAATCTTAAGCGAAATTGCTCATGCCAGAAGAATAACATTTCAATGGAAAAATTCACAAGGATTAGCTAGACATTTAACAACATTACGAAAACGTTTAGAGCTGGATTTTGCTGCAGAATTTTCAGAAGAATTTTCTCCGATAGCTAAACGTAAAGTAACAAAAATTAGATTTGCATCTATGTACACTCAGTCAGAGGAACCTAAAAAATGAACGATTTTACAGATTTACTTAAACTATATCTAAAAATAATAATTCACACGAATGCTATAATTTTTGATACTGAAACTACAGGATTAGGTTTTGATGATGAGATTGTAGAATTATCAATCATTGACTTTGACGGTAAAGTTTTGTTTGATAGTTTATTAAAGCCAGATAAGATGGTATCTGGAGAAGCAGCTGAAGTACACAAAATCTATCCAGAGATGTTAGTTAATCAACCCAGATTTTGTCATAAAGCGTCTACAATATCCAAATTGTTCAATGGTAAAACAGTTGTTGGATACAATATTGGCTTTGATATGCGAATGCTCATTCAAACTGCAAGTCTCCAAAATGTTTCAAAATTCTATACATCTTATGTAACTACCATTGATGCAATGCAATTGGCGTCAATGTTTATTAATGAACTTGGACCCTATGGAACTCCTAGATGGTTCAAACTTAGAGAAATTATTGATATATTTGAAATAGACATATCAGATAAATTCCACAGAGCCTTAGCTGATGCACAAGCCACAAGACTTTTGATCTTAGAATTATGTTCCAAGTTGGAAATTCAAACATGAGTTTCTACAATGTCAGCAAGTCATGTCAGATACCAGATCTAGCTAATATCTACGAGAAATATTTTGGTATCCTAGATGAGGGTGTCTTTGTAGATGTAGGAGCTTATGATGGAATAACCTTCAGTAATACTAGTTGCTTCGTTGAAGCTGGCTGGTCGGGACTTATGTTTGAACCTCTGCGTATACTTTACGAAAAATGTGAGCAAAGATACCTAAAAAAATATTCTAAAGTTACTACTAGAAAAATGGCTTTAGGTTCGGAAGAAAAAATAGTAGATTTGTTTATTGTCAATCCTGCAGGAGCTCTTGCCACGACTAATAAATATGTAGCCGATAATGCCTTATGGGGTGAGGAATATACGTCAATAGACTCCGTTATGTGTTCTACACTTAATACTCAGTTAGGTAAATTCAAAATTCCTGTAGGATTTGAATTTATAAGTATAGATACCGAAGGCAGCGAACTAGATGTATTGACTGGATTCACTCTGGATTATTGGAGACCTCAAATGGCAATTATTGAAACTCATGCTCTTAACGTAAGAGAAGATTATAAATTTCAGAATGAGGCGATAAATAAAATAATGGCTCTGGCAAAATATAAAATTATTTTTGCTGATACTGTAAATACAATTTTTGTTCCAGAAGAAGGACTCTATGGCATTAGTGTCGAAGAAACATAATTTTATTTTTATCCATATTTTTAAGTGCGGAGGCAATTCTATTCGTAGAGCTTTAGGAGGTCCAAGTATGGATTTCCCCAATCCTGTTGAAGGATATGCAGAACTGCATGGATTTCACTGCGAAGCCATAGACCTTCGAAAGCATTTTCAGAAGATAAATGATCTAGAATTTTGGACTCAGTCATTCAAGTTTGCTTTTGTTCGTCATCCTATGGACTGGATCCTGTCAACTTATTTCCACATACGAACATATACTCATAAATACCAGAGTCAAGTTAGAAATATGGGTCTAGCTGAATTTATTCGATGGTATCATGTCGAGCTCAATAAGGTAGAAAAACCATATGGAGCCAATAAATTTTTGAACCTTCGCGAATTCGTTACTGACAGTCACGGAGAGGTTATGATAGATTTTATTGGGAAGCTTGAAAATGCTGATAGAGACATGCAAGAAATATTTGAAAATACTGGACTTCCTAGTCAGAAAGTTCAGATTGTAAATCGGAACAGTCAAAAACCCAACAAACCATGGATAGATTTCTACGACGATAAAGCGTACGAGGCAGCCAGTATTTTTCTAGCTGAGGACATAAATTTTTTCAACTATAAATGGGTTAAATAAGGAGATATAAAATGGCAAAACAAACAAGACGTGACTATTCACAACTCCTCATTTGGGCAGCTCTTGCCGTTACTTCGATAAGATATGCCGGAGCATTTTTGGCTTCAGATACTGGAGTAGTTGAAGGATTCTTATCTGAATTATTAAGTTATGGTATGATCGTAACAGGACTCGGTATGGGTATCCTAGATACTCTTGGAGCCGCATATATCTTTGATGGATGGCGTAGAGCATTACCTAAACGAGGAGCTAACTGGTCGTTTAGATTTAGAACTTTGACTGGAATGGTCATTGCCTTGTTTATCTCCGGAATTATGATTCTCACTCCTTACACAGTAAGTAGAGTTGCTGGACGAGATATGTTTAGTGTCTTAGGTACATTTGGTTTATGGGTTTGGGCATTTGTCGTAAATTTAGCTCCATATATTCTCATCGGCGGTGTAGTTGTCAGTCAGACACAAGGCATAGTACATGTCTCATCCGAACAGTCATCCGGAATTACTCTACCTAAAATAAGCTTCAAACGAAAAAAGCACGATGAACTTAGTCATACGGCAGGTGCAAAACAAGGGTCGTATGATGAACTAAGTCATACGGAACAGCTACCGTATGAATGCGATATCTGTGAAGAACGTTTTCAAACTCCTGCGTTGAAAGCTTCACATGTTAGATGGCAACATCCTTCGGATAAATAATATGGACATGGATTTTCATTCATTTGTTTCAGCTACAGAACGGTCAAAAGAATTTATTTCAACCTTACAAAATACATTTGAGGGATACAACTGTATTCTATTAGGGAACGGACCAAGTTTAGCTGAATCTAATCTAAATAGACTTAATACGAAAGATACTTTTGTATTTGGAACTAATAGAATATTCTTAGGTTTGGAAAAGTGGAATTTAAATTTAGACTTTTATATGGCTATTAATCTATACATAGTCGAACAAAGTTTCGAAGAAATGCTGAAGATTGATGCCATGAGACTTTTAGCTAACTCATGTTTTCCGTATGTTCCTCCTGAAGATTTTACTTTTGTAAACACAGGAGTGGAAGATTGGACAGAATTTTCTAGAGATCCTACCGTGGGAATATGCGAAGGATGTACTGTAACTTATGCAGCTTTGCAGATGACTCACTGGATGGGATTTGAGACTGTATATCTTTTGGGTATTGACCATGACTATCCAGACGTTGCAGGAAAAGTTCCTCACGAGGAAATAATCCAACACGGCGAGGACCGGGATCATTTTACAACCGACTATTTCCCGGAAGGATTTGTCTGGCAAGCTCCTGACCTTGTAGGGTCTGAAAGATATTATACAATAGCAAGGGAAGAATATGAGAAAGATGGGCGTGAAATAATTAATTGTACTCCTGGAAGTAAGCTAGAAGTGTTCAAGCGAGGAAAATTGGGGAGTTTACTTCTATGACTTGTAGTATTATATCTACTAAATTTGGGCAAAAAACACAAGGTAGTTTTACTACCAACCCCTTTAATTAGAAGTTATTTAGACGCATTTAGAAGGTACTGTTTTACTTTTGAAATGGTTTGTAGTATACTTTACCCATAAATAGGCTTGAAATTTATGAAATAGCCTCAAAACTAAAAATTTTAGATAAGTTAAATAAGACCCAAGGAGAGCTGAAATGGCTAACAGAGCTAGGAAGAAAAGAAAACCTAAGACTGTAAAGCAGCTATTGAACGGTAACTATAGGCTACGAGCTGCTGGTTTGATAACCCATTTTCCGCAAGATGTAACTGATTATGTATCATTTTCTTTGCTAGTTGACGTCAATGGAAAATGGAGGTTGGAAACCGAATTTAGTCAACGAGTTTTACTACACCTCCAAATGAGTCAAATGACTCCTGTTGTTACCCTAAGATTTTTGCAGGATAAGTTGGACAGATACGAGAAAATGGCACAAGAAAATGTCGACAAGTGAACAGTATTTTAGGCGATCCAAATGGAAGGATACAGGTTTGATAGAATGGGTTCTTCAACCATATTTTGCTTGGAGAAAAGAAGTTGTTGAGCCTGAAGATTTGCGAGCTACAGATTTTCTTAAGACAATAACTCCATATGCTTTTGATATGTATGGAGAAGATTGGAAATGGTATCCTCAATCATTTAGTCGTCATCTTGTTTCGAAAACCAAAGTATACGAAACGTTCGGAATATTTCAGTATAGAAAGCATTGTAGCAGAGCGCATCGTAAAGTTCTTAGACTTGAGTTCAAACCTTTCGACTCTAAATCTGAGATCTTTGAGGGAATTATTCTTCCTATATTTAATGGTATCTGCCGTATAGAGGTTCAGGAAAAGATACAGGGAAAATCTTTCCCATCTATGCGCTCAGCCGCTAAAGAACTTGGACTTCCGATAGGACAAATCCAGTATGCGTGTATGAAGAAAGGAAAATTAGAATATAAAGGTAAGACTTATATGTTTGAAGCTACCACATTTTACTCTAGATCAGGAGGAAAATTTGGATTATTGGAGGAATTAGCTGATGAAATTCAATCAATTATTAGAAGCTGACAAAAGATGGATAGATGCTTATGTAGCTATTCATGTTATGGGAGAACTTGTTGATGATGTATTTACTATAGATGCTAAATCTAAACGAAAAGTACGAACTAATGTTCCTCTCTATACACAATATATGGATGAAATTTATCTGACAGTAAAAGAAACTTACTGGATGAAATTTTGCACAACTAATTATGATGAAGTTTCTAAGATTTGGAGTGTTTATACAGACTGCCTTCATGGTAGATGCACTTTAGACCACCTCGATTTACCGTATCTGTGGAGTCTTGCTGCTATCTGTACGACAGGAATTGTAGAAGATTTACCAAACAAGGAGAATAAAAATGAAGAGAATATCGTGGGATGAGTATTTTTTACAAATTGTTGAAGCAGTTTCTCAACGAAGCACTTGTGATAGAGCTCAAGTAGGGGCAGTTCTTGTACAAAATGGACAAATAGTATCAAGTGGATATAACGGATCACCTTCCGGTCATCCACATTGTGATCAAAATGGACACGATATGGTAGATGGACATTGTATCAGAACAGTTCATGCTGAGCTAAATGCTATACTTCAAGCAGCTAAATCTGGAACTGCTATTTATGGAGCTACATGTTATACGACATATCTGCCATGTTATGAATGCTCAAAAGCTCTAGTAAACGTAGGTATCAAACGTATTGTTTTTAGAGAAATTTATCGAATGGAGCATCGACAACATGAAGCATTTCTACAACGGTCTGGAATTACCTTAGATCAATTAACGTTATTGGATCCTAGTTTAGCAAAATATATGAAGGAAAACTTATGAAATTAATTGTTAATGCTGTATTTGATAAAGCTAAAAAGAAAGCTCTAGCAATTGAAGATTGGAGTAATTTTAATAGTCTTGAACAAGTTCATAATGTTCTTCAGGACTGTCTTTCAGTTTCTTGCAACGAAACATTCGCCGAAGCTTTCGATTTACTTCAATTAATTCTTTCAGAATGGAAGAGACTAGAAGAAGGAGACGAGAATGAACACAAAACAACTGATGGAAAGACTCAGGATTAATTTTCTTGAAAGATTAAGCGTCAAAACCAATTGGGGGAGAAATCAGGTAATGGCTGAATATTTGATGGCTGTAACTGAAACTCTTGCTGAAAGTCTAGACATGGAACTTGGAAGTGACGAGTATATGCAGAATTCTTTAATTTCACTTTCTGACCTAACACTAAATGGAAAATCTATTCTATCTGTGGGAGAAAAAGTGAAAGATATTGAGCAAGGGTTGGCAGACGATACCCCACCTTGGGAAGAAGACGATGACACAGATAAGCTCACAACTAGCTAAGTATGTAGAAGAATACTTCAAAGCTAGAAATCTGAAAATTCCAACCTTCTTTGAAGCTATGGCTTGGATGCAAACTGAGGTAGGAGAAACATACGAAGTTTGGCTCGCTAAGTTTAATTTTGCCCGTAATAATCCGGAAGCCCACCCGCCGTTCTCGGAGGAGAAATTAGCAGAAGAGCTTGGCGATGTATTATTAATGATCATGGTAGCTGGACTAACTCAAGGAGTAAATCCTTTATGGGCAATGCTTAGAAAAATGTCCAAACACATTAAGATAGAAGGTTTCGAGGAGGCTCAAGATGACTAATCAACACTATGACGGAAGCTTATTTCCTACAGATATGAATTCTACCAATCCGAAGAATAGAAGAACTTTTACATTCAACGATTCGTTCTTCAATATCCTAACCGAATATCCTGGAGAGTATTCAGAAATTCATATTCCAATTAATCGTATTCAATGGTTTCAATTTATTATACTCAAAGGTAAAAATTCATTGACGATAAAATTATCTGACAGTAATTGGATAGAATTTATATACACGGAAGATGAACTTGAAGATATGGAAATAGACGTATCAATATTACGAGATGCTTTAGCCAATAAAGCCCCCAAAAGTGAGTCAAACAGTAAATAACAGGTATAAAATGGCTCGTTTTTAAACGCAATTGCCAACCAGGTACTAAACTACCAACCTGAAAAATGATATTGTATAAGAGCAAATTAGATAATTTATAAAGGAGAAACTATGAGTACGAAAACATATGGTATGGATGTATCGTTCTGGCAGGATAATAACAATACTCCAGAGCAAATTGATTTTGTCAAAGCTCAAGCTAATGGAATGAGATTTGTTTATGTCAGAGCTGGTCAGGGTACTGGAGGAGTGGATCCTGACCTAATGTATAACTGGGAAGAGTCAAAGAGAGCTGGATTGCTTCGTGGAGCATATCACTTCTTAGACTACAGTCGTCCAATCATACCCCAGGTAGCGGGTTTTCTGAATTTATTTCGAGATGACCCGCCCGAACTGCCGTTCGCTCTGGACTTTGAATATCTCAAGCGATATGGATCTTTTCCCAGTCACTATAAGGCATTAGACTGGTTACATCCTGGAGTAGAATATATTCAAAAACAAGGATATAGACCTATGATCTATACGAATTGGGGAACTATCAAGTATACATTGTCTCCTGTACCTACATGGTTATTAGACATTCCACTTTGGGTAGCTCACTGGTTAAAGAAAAAACCTCCATTTAGTATGTTTCGAGATAATAATCCAATTAATAGAGAGCCTAATTACAATCCCTGGTGGGACTGGACATTTTGGCAATATACTGACAAGGGTGACGGAATAGCGAATGGTATGGAAAGTAAGCAACTTGATATGAATTATTTCAATGGTTCGCTAGAAGAGCTTATTACATTTTCTGATCCAACAGTTTCTACTCCTACACCTACTACTCCTGCTTCAACCGACTCGGAAGTACAACTTGTTGGAACAATAATTTCAATCAATTCAGATATCGATATATTTTATAAGGAGATTTTAAGATGAAAGCATACAATTTTGATCCTGTAGAGACTGTAAGGTATAAAGACGCTGCTGGGATTGAACATCTAAAAATAATATATGAAGGTATAAATTGGATGGAAGGAATTCCGATCAATGTTACTATGGATCAAAATTTCATGAACTTAGTTATCAGTCGTATTGTTCAAATTATGGACTCAATATACGACGAAGGAGATAAAGATGAAAGAGATAATAAAAACGACGATACGACTACTTCCTAGTATCTGCTGTATTATGTGGGCAGGATTCCTTACCTACCATGACAAATCTTCATGGTGGGCTTTTCTGCTTGTTGCCGTTTTCCTTATGCTATTCGCTAATGTTTCTCAAGCAATGGATAGGAAAAGATGAATGAACAATTACCTTTTATTGCATCTTTGGATATTACCAATAGAGACGGAAAAGACATAATATATAAATATTTCACGCAAGAAGCAATTGACTGGTTTTATCCTTTGAAACCATATACTAAACTTGAGTATGAATGGGTTATAAATAATATCAATATGAAAGATAGATTGGTTATTGATATAGGATGTCATCAAGGTAACTATTCTGTTGTATTCACTTCGTGTGGAGCTACCGTACTTGCGATAGATTGTAATAAAATAGCTTTGACGTATACCTCTGATAATCTCCGTAGATACGGCAGACCATATTTTATGCAGGAGTGCTTCATCGAGGGGGAGAAGCAACATCTTTCTCGACTACAGGGGTGTGGAGAACAACCAGGAAGATTTCGAACGATGTCTTGGCTCAAGAGTATTTCTTGGGCTGCAGAGAAACCTATCTATGTCATCAAAATTGACATTGAGGGTACAGAATTTGAATTATTTCCTGAAGCATTGAACTCTATGTGTGAAGTAAGATATTGGATAGTAGAAATTCATCCTTCTGCAGGTAATCCTGATGATATTATTCGTCATTTTCTACAAAGGGATTTCGAAGTATTGCTTGTAAATAGAGAGAACTTGACTGTTGAACCATACGACAGTTACGATTGGACATCTCATGCTACGATTATAGCTAGTGGTAAATATTGGGGAGATACGTTATGATATATCCTAGACTTCAGAAATTTAGAAATGTCCATCGTGGAGAAAGAGCATTCATAGTTGGGAACGGCAAGAGTTTACTTAAGACTCCGCTTGAAAAATTGACTAGTGATTGTTCCTTTGCTATGAATAAAATATCTCTGATCTATTCTCAAACTACGTGGAGACCGAATTACTATGTCTGCGTTGCCAGTGAGTTTGAAGATGTGACCTCTAGAAAAGTATTTATGGATGCGATCTTATATCCTGGAACAATTTCATTTGTCAATAAACTTAACTGGTCCGACAATCCATATGATCATGTGTTTCCTATGAACTGTGATGGAAAAGATGTTACAGAGTACGAGGAAATTCCAGGGATTGAATGTTGGTCAAATGATATCTCTCGTAGAGTTTCAAAATTTGCTTCGAGTATACTTACAGTTTTCCAGATAGCATTCTATATGGGATTTTATAAATTATATCTAGTTGGAACAGACATAGATATTGTTCCACACGATTATACCTCTGATGAACCTGATCCAAACCATTTTGATCCTGGCTATCAGGCAATACCATTTTCTCCTGAAGTCGCTGTTCAAAACTTCCTAGCTGCTCACAGAATAACCATCTATTGGGCTGAAAAACTTGGAATAAAGATTTTCAATGCTACTGTAGGCGGAAAGCTAGAATTGTATCCAAGAGTAAAGTTAGACGACATATTGTAAATGTACACCACCACAGCCCTAAAATACGGTCAAAAAGGCACTAAACTTGCTCAAATTTACACGCATTGGCAAACCAGGTACTACAGCACTAATTTACTTTTAGACACTGGTACAGAGCAAAAATGACTAATCAGGATAAGAAATATATACGCTTAGATTATGTAGAACTTTATATGAACTCAACTTTTCCGGAAGAGGAGATCATAAAATTTTTATATGAAAATAACATTGTTTCTAATTCATATACTACCATTTGTCTTCGTGCTGACCAATGGTATTTGAATAAAGTAATTTCTCCGTATAAAAAGTCAAAATTATTATCAGAGGCATCTATTGACTCTGCCGGTACTATACTTCTACATGTTATTGTATCAGCTTTAACAGATTTCAGATCAGGTAAACCCTGTGACAATACTTGTTGGAGTAATGATATCTCAGCTTATCCACCATGTACATGTGAAGTTCATAATTGTGCTCCGATAGCTTTACAGTTTCTACAGGGTTTGGGGGATATTGATGAAACTCTTAATTTGTCCCCCAGAACTATTTCCCTCTATATACAAAAATTGAAGACCTTCCATAAAAGGAGAGGTCTTCATAGATGGTTGCCGGAAATTTATAATCTTCCGGTTTAACTTACTTCGGAATTACAGAAAGCCAAATCAAAGCTGTAGTCATGGTTACGGTTTGAGATGTTGATTGAATTTTGTGAGTTTCCTTCAACTCCTCTTGCTTTTTCAACCAGGATTTTGCTGTATTTCTAACACTTTCTACGACACTCCGAAGAGTACGATCTTCTGTAGTATTGTCAACTCCGACTTTTAGCCACTTACCGTCTGGAAGTTTGTCTAGCATTTCTCGTATGACATCGTAATCTGGATTGTGTCCACGAAATGATATGGGTGGCGCATCGTCTGTAAACTCCATTTCAAATTTAAGTTTAGGTTCAAGTTCATCCGTCATTTAGTTTTACTCCTTTCGTAATCTAATAACTCCAATAGCATGACCAAGACCATGCCTCCGAACGAAAATGTTTACTGCTCCATTTTCATATATTTCCACAGAACCTTGAAAAATATTTCCATTTATTATTATTTCCTCCAGCATACTCTGAGCTTCTCCAGCTTGGTCTGGTGTTAATAAATCTATCCGACCAGCTTCAACACATTTTACTCCACAAACTCCATCAGTCAATAGATGTCGATTATAAGCTAAATCTTCTGGATCTATTTGCTCCGCATTAACCCTTATTTGTCTGAACAGTTTAAAATCAACTTGCATTGCACTCCTCCATTTTAGTATTTTCGTCAAATATAATAGTCAAATGTTTGACATGTCCATAAGTATCCATTGTAGTTCTACAATGAAGTCTTTTTCCAGGAACAGCGGTGAAACATAAGTTACCAAACTTCAAAAATGGTTTGTTTGGAACAAGATAAAAATCATGGAAATATTCTTCTTTGGATTTAGCTATTGGCATATTGGTTCCTCCAACATTTGTATTCCTTCCAGTATAGTTTTCTTATCCAAAAATTCAATTCCTAACCGTATCGTGTAGAACGGATCTACCAAATCAATTGGTAGTTCCGTAGCCCCAAGATAAAATTCTCTATGCCATTCAGGAGTAAGAATAACTGCCTCGTCCAATGCTTGCTCAGCCATATTTTTCAACCAAGCTCCTTCAGAGGATAATGTCTTCGTTATACATATCATCGTTGCTGTTGGCATCATTGTCAGTGTCGGCGTATTGGTCTTTGTTAGAGTTACCGTTTTTGTCAAGGTTATTTCAGCTACAGAACTTGAGCAGGCTAGTAAAATCAATCCGACACATATGATAAAATAAATAACGATTGGTTTTTTCATAATTATTTAACGTCAAAGTTAAAGTTTAGTTTTGGAGAAGGAACTGAATTAATTTCTCTCCGAAATGGCATTGTTCTTTGACTTTTATTCAAATCACCATCCGTGTAACAGAAAAAGAATTCATCTCCCATCACAATTTTAATCATTCCATCCAGTCCCAAATAGTGAGTAGTATAAAGAGTAAATAGTAATTTATCTGACATAGAGCGAAACTCTATTTCTTCAGGTAGATTGCTCTGCCGTATCTGCAGAGTAGTTCTGGCACAAGTTGTTTCCTCATCATATCTTGTACTATTGATCACTCTTTTATCTACTGTAGAATCCAAATCAAATTTACACTCTACAGTCTCCTGGATTATTTTATCTCTTAGTGATCTAGCGTCCCTACTTGTTCTCTGCAATGCAGCAAGAGCATCAATTAATAAAAGTAGCTCATCTTGAGATAATTTCATATTACCACTCCAAAGCCTGTGATACAATTTTACGAATATCTTGCTGTTTAGCAGTTAGAACTATAGTATGCCAGACATTCTCGATCAGAGCTTTTATAAAATCATGAGCATAATTTGCACCCATATCTCCAACTACCGTGTTTGCATTTGCTGGATGCTCCATAATTTTAATAACCCTGAGATTTCCACGTTTATTGTCCATCATCTTAACCATACAGCCATCTCTACGTTGAATTTGAACTCCTTTTTTCAACGCATTAGTCGTAGTGGTTGGATTGATAAATCTCTCAACTTCTTTAGCATGAGAGTCTGGACCTCCAATAGCTCCACACTTTTTACATCTTCGCACGTCTTGTAGATGTATATAATTTTCAGTACAATTACAGTCCCAATACAGTGAAGTCAATTTGGGAGTACTCATTTGATTCTCCTTTTTGAATTAGTCAGACAAATGTCTGCTAGAATCTCCGGAGGCAATACCTGCTCCGGAGATTTTAGCAAACATCTGACAAAAATCCTGCTTGATAATTTTAGGATAATTCCCATATGGATTATTTTGAAAGCTAGTCCATCAGGAGGACCTTCGTACGAACTAGCCATTTGAAGGAATAATCCAATTGTATCCACAAATGAAATTTCTCGCCAATTCATACAGTCTGACGAGACTTCATAATGTTGGACATCGTCAAAGCTAGGATATGCTTGCATACTTCTTTCCTATGGTAAAAGTCTAAACAAGAACAAAAGTCAAGTGTTGTTTTATACGGTCTCTCGACTTTGTTCAGTATCATTTGTTTTGCACGAATTAGTCTATTCAGATCAAAATCCGTGTTATCTTGTACTATTCTAAAAGCAGTTTCTGCTTCTTCTCTGAAGTTCATTTTGAACTCCTTGTTTTTATATCAGTGGGGAAGCCAGCATGACCACAAACTAGCTCCCCCACTTTTATCGGAGGATCAGATGAGCTTACGCACTCACCTTCACTTTTGCAACGTCGCCCTCTTTCTTGGCTTTCTTCTTCCGTTCAGGCTTAGGCTGACCAAGATACTGGTCTTCCAGAAGATTGCGGTATTTCTTGAAAGTGGGGCTGATCCAGCGGGAACGACCAGAGTAGACTAACTTGAAGTCGGGATTGACTGGAGGCTTGTCACAGCGATCTCCGCCAAAAGCACGAACCAGGCGGGATACTGGAATACCTTCACTCCGACACCAGTTGCTTGCCTCAGCAACTGTTATCCACCCTGCGGGCGGTTCCTCAACTGTTAGCTCCTGCCGTTTTGCAGCGAGTTGCTCTTTGGTCATATTACGTGACCGGCAGAGCGGACCGACGCCAGCTTTCAAAGACACCGGATCGCTAATAGGCTTCCCACAAATCTTGCAGCAGGGTCCCAGATCTTTCTTGGGCTTTGGTTCTTTCTTAGATTTTGGTTCTTTCGTTGACTCATTCTTGAGTCTGTTCAATGTTGCCATTTTTAAATCTCCTTTTCATTTTGAATATATCTTGGTAATTAATCCATCTTTGGATATTTATAGTATACCACGGTTCTGCTTCAAATTACCGTAAACTTTACGTAAAAGTTCCATCACCTCCCTCCATAGTTTTGAAACAATTTTTAGCAATCTCAAGAAGTTTTATCACTATATTTTCAGATAATCCAGCTTTTTCTAATTTTTCATCCAGGATTTCCATCCAAATAACTCCCGCTTCAGTTTTATGTTGATAAGCCTTCCAAGCATATGTTTTCTTAGAACGCATATTAGTTATAGATCCCCACGGATTAGGTTCATCAATAAGAGCAATCCATTTATCATCTATTGATATTGTCTTCATAATTAAACTTTTTCCTCATAATGTCTCATATCACTTTCTATACTGTCAGCCAATTTAAGCATCGCTTCCTTTTCAGCATAAATAAAGCGAACACCACAATCACAAGAATGACTCGTATGATTAATATATTCCGCTCTATCATACATTAGTCTCTTGCCACAACTCGGACATTGTTGAATAGCAAAATTAATGATCATTAATTTAGTCATCTTTCACCTCAATTGTAAACCATTTGACTTGAATTACCATTTATAACTCCATCTAACTTATTATAACAAATATCTAGTCTTGGACACATAAACTTTGTGTAAACTCCATCTGAACTGCTAACCGAAATTAGCAGCTCAAATGGTACTTACACGTCAGTTACTACCGGACCAAAATCAAGCATTCCCTCAAAATAGGGAATGAACCAAATTCCTTCAGCATAAAGAGGGATAGAAAATGTAATCTCCGTAATTAAAGCTTCCTGAACGGCAAGCGGAAGACCCCAATACGTAAATCTAGCCCACCCTTGCTGAGTGTACCATAAGGTATTCCCGAATATATGTTCCGGAGTCATTTGAGTTAGACTAACATGAACTTGAGCTCCGATGACAGATATCTGCGCCGACATCCCATACGGACCAAGCAGAGCAAATCCATTGATGGCAGTTTCGGTACTATCAATGAAAAACCAGGTGTGAAGAGCTACCCAATTAACGATCTGATCTGAGGATGGTTGACAACTTGAAGCCGTCATTGTCAATACTACCAATATTATGAGTATAGATAAAATGATTTTTACTTTTGTTCTTTTCATTATATGTTCTCCTTATATAATTATGAACTTAATTCAAAAGTCTGTAATTCTATTCACCTCCTTTTCGACAATATACAGCATCCCAAAGAGCTTGCAATGGACCGCTTATCTCAACAGCGCAATCCAAACATAGATGTCTCGTTATTACTTCAAGCTCATTCCAGGTTTCATTTTCATGGTAGTCTTTACCCTGATCATGCCAGTGATTGATTGTTACTTTTATTTCAATCCAATCGTTTCCTAGTTTAGCTCCATTTAAAGACTCTCGTCTACATTTATTACACCTCATCACTACTGTCACGAATTTCCTCCGCAATTAATCTACCTATCCAGTCTTCTATATCTGAGGCAAGAATAGGATTACTATGTCTGACTTCCACAGCATACATCCGTAAAGCAAATAAAGCATGAATGTCTTTCTCTGGAAGAAGCACAAATGCTCCTTTGACAGGTTTTCTATTTTTGAAAACTTCATATTTTTCGTATAAACCTTTTTTATCAGTCATTATTCTTTCTCCACAAGTTGTTCCAACTCTATCATTCTTGGAATTCTTTCTACGAAAGTTCTAGAAAATTCACAGTCAATTTGATCTATAGCTTCACCCCAATCATCTTTGTATAAAGCTGACTGTTCAACAGAACAATTCCAAATAATTGCAACTTGATAAGTTGGATAAGACTCTGCCAATATTTTCGCATAAATTTGAACTTCTCCCAACATGGCAATGTCAGAGAGAGCAAAGGTATTGGGAAGGCGAGAATTCAACCAATCTTGAAGAACAGCCATCTCCAAGAAAATTACCTTATCTCTATCATCCAGAATATTACCGTATACTTCATGATTATCACAAACAATAACTTCTTCATTATACACAATTACATTTTTCTTTTTCATTCAATCCTCTCAAGCAATTTTAAATTTTTGAACCACTCTGTTCCAAGTGGAGCAAAATCGAAATTGACACGTACATCTTTCTGCAGAACTCCTTGAGCAAAGTCTTCCCAAAATATCTCGTAATCTACTCTAGATATAGCTCTTTGGAACACAGAGCAATCCTCTACTTTAGTTCCTTGACACAACCATATCGAATAAAGAGAGCCTATTTCTGGTAAAGGTACTTGCTCTTTCAAAAATTGAACAGCAAAGTCTCTGGAGGAAAAAGTAAAAACGTATCCAATTTTAGGAAATGTGTAAAATTCTGTAGAATAAATTAACTTATGAGGTCCAGAAAAGAAACTTACAAATTTATCGTCACTATCTATAGTTGCTCTAACAATTTTAAATGTCTTATCCATTATTCTTTTTCTTTATCATCGTAAGTCTTAGGAGTACCCATAGCATTGACCCACATTATATGTGCATAATCAATGACAAGTTTCTGTGAAAGTTCTTCAGATACTTTATTCATTCGTAAAGCCATATAATATGCAGATACAATATCAGCTACTACAGCCACTACAGACTCCATTTGCTCTGATTCTGCACGAAACTTAAATTCTTTTTCATCCATTATTATTTCCTTGCATAGAAGTCGGAGGTGGAAATTCCTCTCGAAGAGCATTCAATCTACGTATCTGCTCTGTAAGACCTTTAATTTTTTTATGCAATTTTAGTATATATCGTTCAGAACAATTGATACAGAATAAATCCATACCGATTTGGATAAATTCATGTCTGAACACATTCTGACATTTTCCATTTTCACATTGCTGCTTCTTCATTGGTCTTTTTCTATCCATATTTAATCTCCTAATCAAATCTTCAATAATTTCAAGCAAAGCTTCCAATCGTTTCTTTTCTTCACAAGATTCCATCCATTCTTTCCATTCGTGATACATCCAAGGAAGCTCCATGGATAATCTCGACAGCAGTGTAAAACCAAGACGTATGTGAAGACTACATGCTTCAATACCAAATTCAGTCTTCTCCTTCAAACCCTCAAGATCAACTACAAGCTGTCTATCGCTTAGATCGTCTCTATCTGCCATCACAAAGCTCGTCAGAACGATCTACTACCATATGGTAAATGAAATCTACACGATCGTACAGGGTACATTCATCGCATTCGCAATTATCTTCATGCTCTCCGAGTTGCTCAAAGATATAGTTCATAGCGTCTCTGACCACGTGAATCAAATTCTGCCATGCTCCTCCAGGAATAAGTGTGAAAGGTGTGGTCTTACACTTTGTATGAACCTTAAGTTCCAATTTACAGTTAGAGTTATCTAGGAGCTTTGTAATCTGAGCATGTTGTTCCAGAAGCTCTGAAGTTTTCTCTTGTTGAAGAATATAATCCAAAATTTGCTTGGACTCTTTTGAAGTGAAAATAGTATTTATTTCAACATCTACTGCCATTTTCAATGCTTTCTTTATTCCCTTCATTTTTTCTCCTCCATTTCCATTACAAATTCTCTAGCATTTTTATCATATCGTACATATACCTTATATGAAGCAATAGTTAGACTTTCTATTACTCGAGCTATAAAATCATTGTGAACTGTGAGTTCACTAAAAATCTCTCTAATAACTCTTTCTGTAATTACAAATGAACCACAGCGTTCAAGAGATCGTCTAGCTTGTCTATACAATACAGATTTGCTAAATGGATAGTTCAATTTATCTAGTTCAAGAGCTAACTCTTGTAAATCGTCTACCAAAGAATGCTCCAGTTCGAGCATTTTAGCCAGCTCTATATCCATTATCTCACGTTTGGCTCTTACTTTTAAAAATTTACTTTTCTTCTGAGCTATTTCTTTTTCGATATTTTCCTTGGTGGGTCTATCTTTCATTTTAATCTATCCCTTTATCGTCCGGAAACATATCCAGCTCTTCCGTTCTAGCATATTTGCGATCAGTTAGAGCATAGTAATATTTTGACTCATTTGAAAATTTCACAACCACTTGAGCTGGAGGTGTATCACCATGACGAATACCTTCTTGATAGCCTTCAGTTTCCAAAATCTTAACGGGTAGGATATGAGCTTCCTCACATTCCAAAACTCTAGCATCATCGCTAGACTCGTAACCGCAAATTTCACACACATATCTCTTTTTAGTTCTCATTCCAAACTCCTTCTGGTTACAACTATTATCTTTATAATTTACTGCCTACTTGCTTCTACCGCCGTACACTTCGGACATACCCATATATGACATTTAGCAGGAAAAGCATCCCTGTAAAAACGACTCACTGTCCATCCCTCTTCTCTTGCCGTAGGATCTTTACCAGTCTCCCATGTATATGACTCAATTTTATGTGAAAAATTTATCTCTGACTGCATAGTACATAAACTACATATGACTGTATGTTCTTCTTGCCTATCTTTTTCTATTACTGGAGCGAATCTCCATTTTTTACTCCAGTCAGGAAAATCTTCAAGAACAGCTTGAAATAATTTAGCAAAAGATGTTTGAGAGAATAAGACAGTTTCTTTTGCTTTCTCCAATTCTTTCGTCACTGACTCCAAGTTTCTTTCTAGGTCTGCATTTGCACTTTGCAATTCGGATATTGCTGATTTTAAACCGGAGATACTCCCTGTAGATAAATTTTCTACTTCATCCTCCAAACAAGATACTCTTCTGGTCAATTCAAATAAATCACAACGTAAATCAGCTATTTTTCCCATATATCCTCTCTTTAAGTTCTTTCTGAGCTTGTATGTATTCTCGTTCAAAATACATTTTAGTCCACTCTGCAGCTTTTATTTCCCGAGACCAAGGTCCCCAACCCTGTCCAGGTCTTTCTACTTTTCTTCGTAGCTTTCGAAGCTCCTTCACTTTTCGCTCGCTCAATCTGACCATTCGTTTTGCTTTTGAGCAAGCCATTTGAGCTTTTATTTGAGCTTTTATTGCCTCAACTATTCTCATGATTATTCTCCTAAACCGAATACAGGAGGTATATTCCGAGTTCCGTATCCTAGCTCATACATTCTTTCTCGTACTCTACGTTGTCCCTCAGGAGTCAAATCTGCGTAGCTCTCATCCAATAAATCCTTAGCTACTTCATCAGCGTCGTCCATTATGGACGCAATGTGAGTAGTAGGCTCAGGTTCGACAAGGGTACTGGCGGAGTTCTGATTCATAATCCTCAACTCCTCGGCGATGACGGCGAGGGAACAAGCTATAGAGCGTTGATAGTAATCCCCAGGACTTTCCTCATGCTCTCGTATTACTTGATCCCCAGCTTCAATATCTTTAATTGCTTCTTCTAGATCTATGCTACTCATTTTGTTCTCCTCTAAAACTAACTGACCGAATTCTACGAATATTACATCGAATACAGAATCGTACTTGCATTGTAATGAAACAGTTATCCCATTTTGTATACGAGTGTATCCCAAATCTACATAATAATCTATTTATGATTTTCATTACCTCTCCAATTATTTTCCTATACAATTTTCTTTTCTAAACGTACAATCTTTTTTGCAATTTGTATCAATAATTTCCAATTCAACTCTAACAGATGGGCAGATTCACAGTTAGCTATGAACTCTGCATCCGAGAAAGCTTCATCATGAGTACTGCTTCGAAAATGTGCAGCTTCGTGGCAAGCCATTGACCACATGGTCAGGATTACTCCCATTGCCGTTCCAGGCATTATTCTCCGAAATACTTCAGGATTGAGCTGATAAACCGGAGTATTCATTTCGTAACCTCTGGTGGCTGTAACCCCGTACTTATGCACGAGACCAACACCAAAGATTTCCTCTGGCTCTGCCGTAATCCACATGAGCTCTTTCCACAGATCGAGTACTTCTGCATCGAAAGCCAGCTCTGCTTGATTGTCCGTGTCGTAACAGTCTAAGAAAATCATATATTCTGTTAGAGCATCAACAAGTTCGTCACGAATAGTTTCAACTTGTTTTGCAGGAGCATGCACGAGAACCTGGGCTAGACCATCGAGTGTGGTAGGGGGAGCATCAGGAATATTTTCAGGCTCTTCGGTTTCAGGATTATCAATGATCTTTCTGTGAATAACCTCTGAGGCTTTATCTTGATTGTGCTTGGGGAATTGCTCCATCATCTCCTTAACTTGCTCAATTATTTCATCTTTATCTAACTCAATACCAAAGTTTTGAAGGTCTGGATCATTATTATATAATCTTCCCTCATGGTGTCGCTTTGAGCGAAGAAACGCTCCTGCTCGAACTTCTTTTGAAGGTTTATGAGGACTCACAATATGTCGTTCACTTGTTTTGTGATCAATTGTATGTCGTTCAAGAACTTTGGTGAGGAAATCTTTCATTGAGCCTTGCAACGATTCTCGAGGCATGGTAAAAGGATAATCCTCTCCTGGACGATTCTTAGCTGTTATATCAAACCAAAGTACCGTAGTTCTAACACTGGAATATTTCCAGAATTGAGTAAGACCATTAAGACGAAAGAAAGCATATCCAGTAAGACTATTGCTCAAAGGAGCTGTCATCTTCTGTGAACCAGAAGCTTCCCAAAGATTACCATTCTCATCCTTACCATTCTCAGTAGCGAGCAGGGGGGTACGGGATAGCTTAGGAAATCTTCCCGTTCCTGCATGTGGATCATCCAGTAATATCGTTCCATCCCCACCAATAAGAATAAGATGGATATCTACTTCACTGGAATATATCAATCTGATAATTTGATCTTCCCAGCTCCATTTGTCAAATGAGTCTGTAACACAAGTTACTGTCGTTCCTTTCTGGAGCTCAACTTGCTCAACAGGCTTGCCTTTCTCCATCATAGCTCGAGTGTAGTATAGATCATTTGTTCGTACACTCCAATCATTACCAGATAGCTCAACGGCAGCAGCGACTCCAAAACCCCCGGAGTCGTCAAGCTCTCCTTTAGCTGTAGCCCCTAGACAGAAATAAGCGTCGCGAAGAGTTGGGATATCCATCCCGCAACCATTATCCTGAACCTCCATAAACAATGTATCTTCTACACGCTCTATTTTTATCCTGATCTTTGGCTCTCTGCCAGCAGCTTTCGCCGCATCTACGGCATTCTGCAGCCCAATTTCTCGCACCCAAATTGTTGGGTGATCCATTGAGTACAGGGTACGGCTCATCAGTTTTAATAATTCTGGACTTGCCGTGACTGTAATATGTTCTGTTTCCATTTCGGATAATTCCTTCCAGTGGAATTTTTCCACTTAATTTATTCTACCATATACAAGGTCATATGTACGTAAAGTTTGTGTAAAAGGCTGGACGAATTATTTTTCCTGTTTTTCGGTCAGATCAGAAGAGGTTGCTCGAACAAGACTTTGTAGCATGTTATTTTGAAGTTTGTAACTTTCCAGTTCACTCTTCAACCACTCAACCTTTTGCTCCAGGCTGTTTATATGATCAATAATGAAACATCCTTCTGCTTCACAAGTTTCGTAGAAACCACACTTCTTACAAATATCATGTAAACCTTCATTATTCTTCTCCATTTTTACACTCCTCTTTATCTCCGTAAGCTTCACAGTCTGGTCCGCAATTTCCAGCCATTCCATGTTTGAAACAAGGATCCCCAAAACCTTCTAGAGCATCAATGTCGTACATTTTCTCTTCTCTTTCTATTCTAGGTTCAAGTTCTATCCTGATCCTTGCCTCCGCCTCATCTAATTTCTCGAGTAGCTCAGACTTTTCTTTTTCAAGCTCTGAAATTCTCGACAATCGTATTTGTGCTACTCTTTTCCAGTCAGCTCGAGTCCAGTCAGTCATTATGTACCATCCAAGAAATCAGGTTCTTCGTCCCAACCTTCTTCTAAAATACCTTCCTCGACCAGACTGTCCAAAAGACCTGGTTCTACTTCCGTTCCTTCGTGATCCAACTCTGTTAGCTTGTTCAAGTCCCTAACATGTCTTGCAATATGTGCTCGAATCCGTATTCGTGTATCATAAACTGTGTCCGAGAGATTTAGTTGAGTGTGTAGATCCATTAGATGCTCTCGTAGCTCAGCAACGGTAGGGTTAGAGATTTTTACTCTTAGGATATTTATTAGACATTCTAGTAGAGTATGATTAAGTCCGATAGTCCACCTTAAATATCCAATCTCTTCCGCATAATTAGCTTTTATTTCATTCTGTATAGTTTCTAAAACTACCATTTGCTCTTGGAGTTTAGGGATACATGTCTTAAGATATTTCTTCGCCAAAACTCCTGGATCATCAAGCCATAAATTCTTATCGTTCATTTTGTTCTCCTTTACATAACCTTGATATTTTCAAAATTACGTAGAATAGGATAGAGTGTTTTGGCAACTTCAACATCATTTCCGCAATGGTCACCTTGAGGTACTCCATCACTACTTATTTGTGGATTGGGATAAGGGCAGCGATACAAACGTATCCAGACCGTACTGGTTTCATAATCTACGTGGTTTATGTGGCAAGTTATAGTTGAGACAAATACGGTGTCAGGCTTTACTTCCGTTGCTGTATAAAAATTCACTATAGACATCAATTTTCTCCTTTATCTTTTATAAAATGATCTTACGTAATTTCAAATTAATTCCGTCACCTAAGTCTTTACTTAGAACTTCGTATTCTCCATAGAAGCCAATACCTGCTAGAGTTACAATATCTCCTTTCCTTAAGTCTATATCTTTAGCTTCAAGCCAAAGATTTATATTTCTGCCATTATCATCACTTGTAAAACACGAATTCAAATGCTCTCCATCTAAATCTATAAGCATTCGTATGCGAACTTTAATACGCTGAATCAAAGCTAACTTTTGAGAATTAGTAATCCCATACATCAGTTACACTTAACTAGTTTATCAATTTCTTCTATCTCATTTGTCAATCTTTGAGCTAATTCTAGGTAGTCTTCCAGAAAGTCTTCCAGGTTTTTTTCTTCACCACTTGAACAATTTGAGCAATCGTCCTTTGAGCATATACTCAAAAGGAATTTCTGAATGCCTATATTCCTAATAGTTTGATCTAGAAGGTCTATAAGTTCATCTCTTTGTTTCATTTTATCATACATACTATTCTTCCTCCGAACGTTTCAATAGTTCATTTCTTTTTAGCATTCTTCGATATACTTTTAAAGACTGCTTTGCTCCGTCCACTAAAGCTTCTTGCATCAACCGTCTATTAAGCAGAAATTTGAGTAATATTACTCGTTCTGGAACTATCATTGAATTATCTGCAAGTTTCGCTACCAAATAGTCGATATTTTTAGCGCAATCATCCATAAGTTCATATAAGAACTCAACTGAATCCTTTATCGCTTTTAATTGAGCTTTTCCGTGAGGTTCTCCCAGCTCAAAAACATTCTTTGTTGGAGTCATACTATTTAGTCTCCTTCAGCTGGGTCAATCCTGTTTACTGATCTTTGCATATATCGTAGAGTAGCTTTGAAATATATTATAGCATCTTCAAGAACAATTTTGTCGTTCAGTACTTCAGCCCACTCTTCTTTGGAACAACTACACTTGAATCCTGCAATACGATACTTTCGAAGGACTTCCGTATATTTCTTAGTCAAATCAAAAACTATTTCAGTAAGTTTCTCCGTAATAAGTCTGTCCGATTGCTCTCTATGCGTATCTTCCATAAGCGGAATCTTCATATTATACATGTTTCTCCTTATTTAATCTATCCAAAATGGCAACTCTGACTTTGTGTAGATCTTGCAGTCGAGTCTTCAAACCCGAATATGTCTGCAAGCTGCGACCATAAGTTATTAGAAGCTGAGTCTCTTTGATAGATTGGAGACATTGGGCAAGGTCATGCTCGAGTTGGGTAAGGGCGGAATCAGGCATCAACACAATCGTTACAAAGTTCCCCAGAAGCAAACCAATAGAGCCACTCAATCAAATTCCATTCCTCACATTTTGTGCATTGTCTATACAAAGTTAGCTCTCCATGCAGTTCATATCCCGAACCGTTAAGATTGTCAGCAACATTATCTTCCAACTTTTCCAGAGAGTTAAAATGAGCTACATAACTATCAGGGAACATATGGGCTGTGTGACGGATACAAACTTTGAGTAATTTTACCGTATCATAGTAAATTGCTTGATTCTTTGATTCCAGCTTAATTGGGAAATCCTTTACATATTTTATATCTGACATTTGTTTCTCCTTTTTTCTTACCCTATCTATTAGTTTGTTCCATATCTCTCGAGTAAATTCTTCTGACTCGTCCCAAATTTCAAACTGCATTTTCATCCCGAACGGCAAGCATAACTATTGATTGCGGTGTAGCTGGTCTATGAACGAGTTTGTTGAACTTCTCAACCGCGTCCTGCAAAGACAGCTCCCAACTATATGATACTATCTTATTATTCGAAGAAGATAAACACTGAACATTATACGGTCTCTCCCTGTACTGGTCTCGATACTCCACAACCTGAACGGAGTATAAACCATTCGTGCATTCAACTGGTTCCAAAATTATTTTGTTCTCCATATTGTTCTCCTTTGCTTTTATTCTTCTAATACTATTATACCATAGATCAAGTCATTATGCAAGTGCTTCACAGATTTGTACATATCTTTCCTCCGGATATTCTTAAAGTAAGATTTGCTTGTGGACTATATCTAAATACATGGAAGCATCTACACCAAACTAACCAATATCCTTTACTTTGAAGGATATCCTCCGAAGCTAATAGTTCATCCCTAATAATAATTGACCAACCCCCATGATCAAAGGTATGGCAGCGAGGACAAATTACGTTATTTCGATTTAGAATTAAAATAATCTCCATTTCTATCTCTGCTACACTTTTTGCATAGTCAGATTTTTCTAAATGAATCCTCATACCTTCATCCTCAGAAGAATTCCTTCTCGACTAACTAACCTCCGTATCATTTTGTCTTTTCGACTTATCAGCTTTCTCTGAGCTTGAATTTTAAGATTCAACTCGATCACAACATCAAGCTCGCAGTTAGCAGCATTAGACTGATAACATAACTTCTTAATTATCAGCTCAAGCATCTGTATTTCTTTACGTAATTCTTGCTGACGTCGTCTGTTAGTGGTTAGCTCTAATTGCTTTGCCAATGACATATTACTCTCCTTATCTACGTAATTCCTCGTGCTTGCGACGGAGCGTTGTCAGATCGCTCTTCAACGTCGTCTGTTCAATCAGTAGATCGAACACTTCTTGATCTATTTGGAAAAGACGTTGATTTACTCGTAAAAGACGCTTCCGCTTGTCTTCAATAGCTTTCTCAAGTACATCTAACAGAACTTGTATATCTTGTTCGGACATATTACTCTCCTTTACTTTTTATTTTTCCACTACTATTATACCATAGATCAATTCATTATGCAAGGATCTCATTTTGGAACGATACGAACTACAAGTACCTGTACTCGACGCTAATAGTCTTAATGAACAGAGGAATAAATCCAAACAGAACCAACCAGTCCACTCAGTCTTCTTCCTGTTACCGAGCTTGGTTTGTCTGACCTTAACATCTGTTATCCAAAGTCTATGTACTATCATTTGAAACTCCTTACTTACGTATTTCTTCGTGCTTACGGCAAAGCGTGATCAAATCACTTTTAATCTTAGTCTTTTCCAAGAGCATGTCCCACATCTCAACATCTATTTCATCTAATCGTTCCTGCTTTTCCTCGATAGCTTTCTCCAGTATGTCTAATTGAATCTGAATCAGCTGTTCTGACATAATATTCTCCTTTTGGGGATACGAGTATATTTCAAACAATTCCTTGCTCTTTCTCAATCTGCTCTTCTTTGAGCGTCTTTGCAATCGCTTCTTCGACCTCAGATGTAAAGAACGCTCGAGCTATACTTTTGGACAGTTCCCAGTCCTGTATATCTTCCATCTCTTGAACAATAGTTCCTGCATCAGTTATAAATTGTATCTTCATTTTATCTCCTATAGGGTACGAACAGTAGTGATCTTGTGGCTCCAAATGCTAGGGAGTGAGTGGGTAAGGCTCAGGTTGAGGTAGGGTATGGTCTATTACATCCAGGCATCCACTCTCTTTGACTCTTCAACTTATACATTTTCAGAGTAAGTGTATCCTTTGTACACATGAGCCTATGTAATGTCCCCAAAGCCCCAGATATATCTCTATTCAGCCTTGAAATTTTAGTTTGCGTCTCTTCTATTTTTCTTTCTAGTTCAGACATATTGTTCTCCTATGGATGGTGATCTTAAGACTCGCAGAGCGAGGGTCGAGGATATTTCTGCTAACAATAATCACAACGTTCTCCACAGGTACGGCAAGTGTGAGGTTCCTTAGCAGTTTTTCTTTTCGTATAGTGTTTGATTAAAACCTCAAGCGCAATCAGATTAGTCCTTTTCTCCTTAATCCGATCCTCCAAATTGATAATGTCGCCGAGAAGTGCCTGCTTCCTTCTTTTATATTCTTTTAGCATATGTTTCTCCTATGGGTGGGAACTTACGGCACGTACGGGAACGAGGTTTTCTCGATAAACGTAATCCTTTCTTCTAATTCTTTAATTGAAGCGACATTTGCTTCCTGCACAACTAGAAGTAGCTTAATCGTACTGTTTTGTGTCTCCAATATTTTTCCTACGAGCCCAATGGTTCCTTTTTTTCTTGCCAATTTTCTACTGAGGTCCTCTAAAGATATTCTGTGTTCATCTGACATAATGTTTCTCCTATAGGTGGTGATTGTAAGGTAGTTGAGAGATTTGGAAATGCCTCCCGCGAAGCGGTGGGGTATGGGGACGTCTGTATGGGAATGGTGGTGGAAAAGGTCTTCATAAGCGTAATGTTGGGTGACGCCATAAGCTAGGTCCGTGAGCCGTTAGTAGTGTTTACCTGTTTTTAAATACTGTGTTTTATAGGGAGCACAGGACCACTTTATGGCGTCATTTACATGGTTGCATGACGCTATAACCTAGTACCGTAAGCCGTATCGCTTTTACCCCTTGACTAGGCTGGGCAGTATCATAGTAGTATATCATAAACTTGACCCTAAAAACACAGTATTTAAAAAGTAGTAAACAGTAGTAACGGCTCACGGACCTATTTTAAGGCGTCATGCGTACCAGCAGTCTCCACAGATAAAACCGTACGAGCGTATTGCCAATTGCTCTCGAGACCTATATTTCCCACATCCAGAACATCGTATTTTCAGATTTTTCATACGAAGCTTCCTGGATATTTTGATTATAATGTTTTGTTTCATTTATTTTCTCCTTTTGTTATTTAGTTAAAAGCCCACGATTATTCATAGACTTTCAGCTAAATCCCCCCATGCTTTTCAAATTACTTGCTTGAATCAAATGGTTCTGGAACGGGTTGGATAGCCTCTTCCCAGCTCTCAACGCTACGCAGGATTGCCTCTGCCATCTTGCGGGCGCAGGACACGTCCACTCGACAAAGTTGTTTGCCGTAATGGACGCTGCCGTCATCCCTGCTGTAGAGCTTGTGTACTTCGAAATATGGGCGACCTTTGAAAGCTCCAAAAGCTGCGATTGCAGGTTCGTCGGGCTTTCCTGTCGGAAATTGCTCAATGTGAGCCTCTTGATTTCCAGGTGTGAAATTAATTGGTCCTGACATTATATTCTCCTTTTGCTATAGTTTATTCTGATTACATTATACCTTAGTTCGGATCTTAGAACTATAAATCCTACGTAAACATTTGTACGAGTGAGTTTATGTTCCGTCATGCGAGAGGTCATACGAGCCTGTAACCGTACGAGTGATCATACCGTACGAGCTCTCTGCATGATTTATAACTTACAGGGAGGACCTTTACGTCTCTTGCGTACTTGACAACCTCCTCTATTGATTGTGTAAGCCCCACTTTCTCGTAATCTGCGGTCAGCATCATAGTCCTTACAAGTAGGTTTATCTTCATTTATGCAAGGCTCGTTTGTGTCACGAACCCACCAGGCTACGAGCTTATCTTCGTCTCCGCCTACGAAACTCAATAGGCAGGTCTGACACATGGGGCTTTCTTCGTAGGTTGTGTGTCCTTCCCCGCCATGTGTCGGAATGTTATAAATTGCTGTCATTTGATCCTCCGTTGTTGATTACTTACGCCGATTCTTCTTACGAGATTTCTTCGCGACTTTGCGCTTCTTCTTTTTGGCTTTCTGGATAGCTTCGCTTTCGACATGGCTACCGAGATCTGCTGTGGGTTCTTGCCGTATCTTCATCGGGTTTTTAATGAGATATACCGGCTGGTTCGCCTCGGCTTTTGCCAGGGCTTCGTCGAGTGTAACTTCTTTGGGTTTTTGCGATTCCATTGTTTGATACCTCCTTTCTAGTTTTTGCCTTGAAAGGCTATACAGGAAAAGATCTGTGATCTTTGCCTGTACCCCCTTTCAAGACTTATGCGTATTGATACCCTACCCACTCGCTAATGAACTTTGCCTGTTCGGAAGTTAGGTGTGCCTCCCGTAAGTGGTCGTGCCACAACATTGATGAAATCCCATCGTGAAGGTGGCTTAAGACTATGTAGGCTTTTCCACTAATACCGTCGTCGCCTAATAAGCTGAAATCATACGGGTCGTCGGCGTGGTAAAAGCAAATGTCGTGGTTATCCACGAGCTTATGGGTAAGCATCCATGAAACTGCTGTTTCAGGATACCGGCAGTAGAAATAGCCACCTGGAGTCTGGTTAGGTAACTGTACTACTATGAGACCACCAGACTGATAGCCTGAGTCGTCCAAAATTTGCCCGTCTTCACAATAGTATTTCATAGTTGCTTTTTCGCTAACAATTTCATGGACAGGGTCATTTCCGACCCACTTGGCAAGGTAGTCTGGGATTTGGTACGGGGGTATTTCTTGTTCTGACATTGTAATTCTCCTTATTTTAGTTTTAGCCTTGAAAGGCTATACAAGACAACCTCTACGAGATTGCCTTGTACCCCCCTTCAAGATTTAGAAGCTCGCTGTGCCTAACTTCTCAAAACTTGCACAAGGATCGCATATGCGGGTTTCCCATAATAAGGTCGCCTTGCCAACTGCCTCGTGAACATTAGCTTTGCAAGCGTCGGGGTGTTGGGTGAAAAGCATTATGGTGAGGAGTACAAAATCCGCGAAATCGTTGACCTCGTACCCTTGTCGTGAACCAAAGTTCACAATTGCTGTGAAATTTTTGGGTTCTACGAATACGCCATTTTCCGCATAGAAGTGTATTATACGGAGAATATTACGGCAAGCAAACTTTGCGATCTCCAACCTTTCTTGACTTACCAGCAGTAGGGCGAACACCTTTTCGTCTTGGTGGTATAGCCCTGTGCCTTCCCACAGCTTGGCTTCAACTTGGATTCTGTGGGGGTCTTCGTGTGGGTACAGGTAGATGACAGGGTGCATTGCATCGCCTGTTGCATCACTTGCCATACCCATATCCAGAGTGTATAGGGGGTCTTGCTTAGACATTTCGTTTACTCCTTCGCCCATTTTGGGCATTTCCTAAACTAATTAACTTCCTAACTATAGTATACCCCATATAGGTTCGTACCACAATAAACTGTGAGTTAATAAGGGTACGAGCTCATGTGCTACGAGCGTTCGGGGTACGAGGACTTGGCAAAGCGGAACTTGCAGTTCTCACACCTGTACAATTTTGTCACTAAGTTGTAATCAGTTGTGAGCGTGGTTATGTGCTTGCCGTTTCCGTTACAGAATTTTGTACGTGGGCATTTCATGATAATCTCCTTTTAGATTATTTAACCTTGAAAGGCTATACAAGATAACTTCAATGAAATTACCTTGTACCCCCCTTCAAGACCTTACATACCTTCGTACCAGCGTTTGTATCCCGGACCTGGGTCGTCTTGCTGCGATTCAAAGTATGCTGACTTTTCGCAGCGAGCGCACATGTGATTGAACATGCCTTCGTCCCAGTAGTCATCGAGACGCCAGTCATGACTGAGCAGCCAGCACCGAATTTTTGCACCGACCCCGTACTTAATTTCACGTTTGAGTTGGGCTAACATGATTTACTCCTTCATATTTGATTTTAGCCTTGAAAGGCTACACAAGACCAGCTCTCACGACCTGGGCTTGTACCCCCTTTCAAGACTTTATTTGCGAATTGTTGCCCAGTCGTTGAGCTTGTTACAGTAGTGGACCCCGTAGCCTTCGTTTACCATGATCTCGTAGTTGTACGTTTCCTGACCACGGTGTACATGCTTCGTACCATGCCAGTTTACTGTGACGTTTACCTGTACGCCAGTTTCAATGTAAACCTCAAGATTGGGTAGTACCCAGTCCTGAACACCAGTGAATTCGTAGCCGAATTCCTCTGCGAGCTGTACACGTATTTCGTCCCACGAACCTTTTGCTACAAACTTCATGTAGTTAGGGTCACTTAACCCAAACTCAACGTAGAGTTCGTTTGTGCCTGTGTGGGACGTATGCCCCACCTTGACACAATTGGCTTCGAGATTGCTGTTTAGCACGTCCTCGAGCCAATCACCGAACTGTATTTTTATGACCTTGCCGTTCATTTTTGAACTCCTTTATGATTTTGTGGTCTTGGTAGACCCTACAAACCAACTTCCGCGAAATTGGCTTGTACCCCCTACCAAGACTTACTTTATGGGTTCGTACTGTGTGGCGTCGTCGGTGACCAACACAATTGAAACCCATAGCCCGAAAATACCAAGTAGCTTTATGATCCACTTGCTTTTGGGGTCGTAAGGCTTGTTGAAAGGGTACGGGGCTGTGAAGTCATATATGAATTTTTCAAAGACCTGCCAGCTGTGCGACCCTGCGCAATTGTACAGGTCGTCTTTTACCATTTCTGTTGTGATTTTAATGGGCTTCTCGAGATGCCACTGCTGTTCGCGAATGTATTTGTTATTTGTGAGAATAACTTGTACTAACGCGATTTTGCTACCTTTGTTGAAACATGCGTGTACTTCGTGATACATTTTTTTACCTTTCGGGCTTTTTTGCCCAACTCATAAAATAAATTTAGTCTTATTTATATTATAGCCCCTATTGGGTCCTGTAGTAATAAATCCTACGTAAAAGCCTGGACGAGTCGTACGCTCGTATATGAGTTCCTAATCATATATGAATGCCAGTCATACGCGAAGATTTTTTTTGTAAAATTTTCAGTCGTACGTGAACTTTTAATCGTACACGAATGTTTGATCGTACGTGAATTGTTGATCATACGTGAGAATTTATTTCAAAGTAGATTTGGAAAATCGTACGTGAGGAATTTAGTCATTCATGAATTACCCTCAGTGGTCATTCACGAAACTGGTAGGCAAAAAGAGAGGCAAGCCATTTCCTGAGTGGCTTGCCTGAGATTGGGGCTTAGTTTCGTGGAGGAAATTGTGGGGTGTCGTCAGCCCTGTTTAACCAGATACGTATAAACGATACTGGTAGCCAATTTTCATTGTTGAACCAAAACGTGATACCATTTATGTGTATTTCAATCATGATTTACCCTATGAATTGTAGCAGCATATATGAAATATACACTACACTTACGAGAAAAGCCATTTCAGCTTGCATTTTGCATCTCCTCTAAGAAATTATTGGGCAGGGCTTACATTTCGTAAACCCTGCCGTTGGTTGGTTTTACGACCAAGCTGCCATAAATGACAACCATACTAACCCGAGAAAACCAATTGTGAAAACTTTGTATTTGGCAGGGTCTTCTTGGATAAAGCCTAGTACCGTGTCCCAATTGTGGTTGGGGTTGTCGTATAAGCATAAGGCAACTTCGGCGTTGTTTAGGGTGGCAGGGTTTTCGCCGTAGTGGTTTACAAGTTCGCGTTTTGTAACCGCCGTAATTTCGGCAACCCATTTACTAGGACTTGCTACATAAAGTGTTTCCATAATTTTTACCTTTCGGGCATTTTACCCATTTCATAAAACTAATTTATTTCCTAACTATAGTATACCCCAAACTAAGTCCTGGGGTAATAAATCCTACGTAAACGTTTTGATGATACGCAAGGATTTCTTAAATGATATGCCTAATCATACGCGAGAATTTTTATTAGTCATACATGAACTTATTTATTTTAAAATAATAAATCGTACATGAACTTATTTATTTTAAAATGATAAGTCGTACGCGAGAATTTTTATTAGTCGTACGCGGAGATTTATTTTGAGATGGGTAGATCGTACGCGAGTTATTTAGTTAATCGTACGCGAGTTTATTTATTTTGAAACGACAAATCATACGCGAGAGTATTTATTTGGCGATTTGTTGGCTGCGAGATGGAAGGTTGAAACACGACTTGTTGGCGAGATAGACTAGTTTGCGAGACAAACCAGTTTGGAAGATAAACCAGTTTGCAGACCCATTTGGTTGGGGTCGTAAACTGGTTTGCGTCATAAACTAGGGTGGGTCTAGGGCTTGCTTGGGTTGTATAACGCAAACAACCCACTGTTGCCAGTGGGTTGCCTTGTATGTTGCACGTTGTAGGTTATCTTATCCTGCTTGCTGTTTGGCGTATGCTTGCCCAAGTTTGGGCAATTTGTAAAGCGTAAGTGTATTGTGTTTGGTAGTCACTATACTTTTTTGCCCATGCTAACATGTACTCGTAGTGTTCAAGCTTGCCCAACAGGTTGTCGAACTGGTACAATATTTGCTTACTTGGCATTAGCTTTCACTGGTACTACTGTGATTACAGCCTTGCGCCCTTCCCCTGCTATCTTGACTACAGCCTTGCCTGTCTGCACGTTGTCCCAATCTTTTTGCACACTTGGGGAGCGGGTTATTGTGCGCTTTGCACATTGGCTTATAGCTAACAAGCCCTGCGCACTGGTAGCAAATTTCCCGTTTACAACATGGCGGGTTTTTGGCTTTGTTCCGAAATACGTTTGCAACTTGCTAGTTGCAGGAGGGTCGAATAAACCATCCCCACCAGTAGCACGCACCATTGCGCCTACTGGTATTTGTAGTCGCAAGCATACATTATGCATTGTGGGTATCAGCACACTGTCTGCTACACGTTCCCTTGTCATCTCCGCCTTGTGTGCGGCGGTTGCGTCTTTACCCCTGCCTTTCAGCAGATGTGCATGGCACAGATCACCGGTCAAGCGTGCCCGTGCGCTGTCACGTACAGTGAACTTACCACACCTTATACACTTGACAACACTGGGAACGTTACCCATTGCTTTAATGGTGTCTACCTGTACAAGCTGTTCAGGTGTTAGTACACTTGCATACTCTTTGATTGCAACATACTTAATTCCCTGTACCTCTGCTGTGGCTTTCTCAAGCCTTGTTGCTGTCTTACTTTTACTTGTGGTCACTTTGTTTACTCCTATAGTTTGTATTAGGGCAAACTTTGTACACGACCCTACGATTACAGCCAGTAAGCATCTCCCTAACTTGCCTACAATACCCTAACCACATGTACATGGGCTTGCGCTAAATTGTTAACGTGCAACACACAATAACAGTGTAACAAATTGCAATACGCAATACCGTAAACTCAGCGTAAACGTTACGTAAAATTGGCGTAAACAGGCTACAGCCCCCGGGGATGCAGAGCCTCCACCCCGAAAATTCTGGACGAATTTGCACAGCCTTCTGACGCACATTGCCTATGTCCTCATTGTCAAGATCTCTCACGCCCTCTCACCAACTTAGCGACCCGACCCATTCTATGGTATAATATAAATATGAACAACGTTGAAATTATTCCTGTTCCCACAAAAGTCAAAACCGAATCTCCCCGACGTCTCATAGCGAAGCACATCAGAGATGTTGGACATGAGAAGGAAATTTACGTTGATGCAATGGGCGGGAAAAAGATGCTGTTCAGTGAGTATCTTGCTATTATGTTATGGGATTTAGTCACCGGAGGAGAAGCTTACTTCGCTGATGGGACAAAATTAATGATAGAAGAAGGAAATGTCAAACAATGGCTTGAAGTAGTGAAGTTTATGGGTCATCACATTGATGGAGGAGCTCAAAATGAGCTTACTAACTTTGGTCAAATTAATATTGTCAAAGTGTATGCAGGATTTGATCAAGAAATGATATAATGACCGGTCAAGTTGAAGTATTAACTGAGAACATAAATCTCGCTGAGATTGATAAAAGATGCAGACCTTATCAGCCTTATGGTTCTGCTCTTGAAGCTTTCTATAATAGAGAACCAGAAGTCATGGTGGAGGGACCTAGTGGTACTGGGAAATCTAGATCATGGCTAGAAAAAATGCACCTCATGAGTTCAAAGTATGATGGAATGCGGTCATTGTTAATCCGTAAGACAAGAGAATCTCTTACTCAATCAGGGCTGGTAACTTTTAGAGAATTTGTACTACCGGTAGATGAGACTGTAAAGTGGCGGACAGCAGAACAGGAATTCAGATATGTAAATGGAAGTAAAATAGTTGTAGCAGGGATGGATAAGTGGAGCAAAATCATGTCAACAGAGTATGATTTAATCTACGCTATGGAGGCTACTGAGTTGACAGAGACTGATTGGGAAGCACTTACGACTCGCTGCCGTTTCGGACGAGTATCATATAATCAGGTAGTCGGCTGCTGCAACCCCGATGTTCCTTGGCATTGGATTAAAGCCAGAGAGAACAAAGGGTTTTTGAAAATGATTTATTCAAAACATCAACATAATCCAGTTCTGTTTGATCAGGTAACAAAAGAGTGGACAGAAAAAGGGAACCAGTATATGTTGAAACTACAGAGACTCACGGGGGTAAGAAAACTGAGACTGTACAAGGGAATTTGGGCAGCAGCAGAGGGATTAATTTATAATGAGTGGGATCCAACTCTTCATTTGCTAAATCGTAATGAAGTACAAGTTAGGTCAGATTGGGAGAGGGTATGGGTAGTAGACTTTGGATTTATAAACCCATTCGTCTGGCAATGTTGGGCGATTTCTCCGAATGACGTAGCTTATAGGATAGCTGAGATTTATCAAACACAGCTATTAGTAGAAGATGCAGCTCGACAGATTTTATCTTGGAAGGAAGCCAATCATGAACCTACTCCGAGTACAATAATTTGTGATTGGGATGCAGAGGGACGAGCTACATTAGAAAGACATTTGAAAATGGGTACTGAAGCTGCTATCAAGAATGTTTTGGATGGTATTGAGCAAGTTAAAGTTCGACTAAAACCTAAAGGAAAAAATACAGCTCCAGAGATAGTCTATATTAGAGACAGTGTTTTAAATGTAGATCCAGAATTAGCAGAAGCATCTCTTCCAGTTTGTAGTGAACAAGAATATGATGGATATATTTGGAAAGACCATAAACTGAAAGAACAGCCTTTGAAGGCAAATGATCATGGCATGGATACTGCTAGATATTTCTGCAACTGGCTTGATTTCTCACGTGGTGGATGGGCAATGGGAGCAGCACGATAGGAGATGAGTTATGGGATTTGATGATTTTGCAATTGAAACGAAACCTGTAGAGCGTACTAGAGACACTAAAAACTATTCGGATCAGGATAGATTTAAAGTCAATGTCTCTCCACAGGATTTCTTTGTACAGATAATGAATTGGACTACAGATGCTGAAGATAATGAACCCGTATACAGTCCTAGTAGTAGGGAGCGAGATAAGTGGCTGCAGGAGCTAGTTCATAAAGAGCCACACCTCAGTGGAATCCTTAGCTCTGCCGTTAGTATTGATAAGAATCGTGGTTGGAGATTAGTAGGGGGTAGGAATCAAGTGCTTCGGTATTCAAATATGCTTCATAATTTTGAGGCTGCTCCGGGAGTGTATGGGTGGAGACCTGCAATTTCTATGTCCTCAACATCATTTTGGGGAACTGATATGGGGTCAGTTACCGAGCTTGGCAGGGAAGGAAGAAATGGACCAATACGGAAGTTATATTGTGTTGATCCAACTGAATGTATTCTTACTGGAAATTCTGCTAAACCTTTGACTTACTATACTATAAATGGGAAAAAGATAAACTGGAGACCGAAAGATTATATTCGAGTCATGTCTATGCCCTCAATCATTCGTAAGTTCAACGGACTTGGTCTCTCTGCCGTTAGTCGTTGTGTCGATGTTGCTAAATTGTTCATAGCTATGGCTGCACATGATCAAGAGCAGCTTGATGCAAGAGCTCCAAGAGGGTTGTTATTACTCCAGGGGATACGGGAGAAACAATGGCTCGATGCAATGGGTTCTAGGGAAGAAAATTTGGATGCCATCGGTTATGAATACTACGGCGCACTTGCCGTTCTGGCTTCTTCTGGAGCTCCTATTGACGCAAAGTTAATCGCTCTATCTCAACTACCTGCTGGGTTTGATGCTAAAGTATGGTCAGATATGTTGATGTATACATATGCTTTGTGCTTTGGATATGATGCTTCGGAATTTTATCCTGTTCAATATGGTGCTTTAGGTAGAGGCTCGGAAGTAGAAATTCAACATGAAAAAGCTACCGGTAAAGGTCGTCTTGAGTTTGCACTTGGTTTTCAAGAACAACTTCAGGAATTTCTTCCCACATCACTTAGCTTTGTTTTTGATCAACGTGACGAGCAAGGTGATCTTGTAAGTGCTTCGGTTGATCAAGCATGGGCGAACGTAGCTATATCTCTCTATGAAGCAAAACCAGCTATAGCTAGAGAAGGTAAAGAATATGAGTCTTTGATATCTAGAGAAGAAGCTAGAGCATTGTTAGCTAGGCATGAAGTTATTCCTCATGAGTGGGTTCCTGAAGTAGATGTGTCGAGTGCTACGGATATTGAGTCTGAAGCTGAAGCTGCAGAAGAATTGGAAACAGAGGATACTGCTGAAGTTGAAGTAGTAAGTGAACGAAATTATGATATCAAATCTTCTTTGGATAAATACAGGGCAGAACTTCGAGAGACTGCTTCCATTCATCACGCTGCAATGCGGTTTCCTGCAGAGCCTATCATACAATATTCTTTTCCTGATAATAGACTGATTGTTCTTTGGGAGCGTGCAGATGAAGTTTATGCTCCTAAAGTTTGGCGAGGTATGTAAGGATACAACTTGTGAGTACTCTTCCTGTTGATCTTCTAGCTGACTGTCTCACATTCATATTTGTCGAGACAGGCTCGTGGGACGGCGGAGGCATCCAGCTCGCCGTTGACACAGGATTTCCTGAGATTCATTCTGTTGAAGTTGATAGAGGATGTTATGAGAATTGCTGCAAGATGTTCTCAGACTTAGATTACATATATCTTTATCATGGAGAATCTACAGCTATGTTGAGTCGCCTTTTACCTACACTGACTTCTCCTATGACCTTTTGGCTCGACGCTCATGCTGGAAATGCTCCAACCAATGGTTCCGAACTTGTACCTCTCCTCTCGGAGATTGACGTAGTTGCAAAATATTTCGTTCCTGGTTCAATAATTCTTGTTGATGATTGTAGGTTGATGGGTAGCGGGAATTGGGAAGATGTATCCAAGGAAAAAGTGTTGGAGAAATTGTTGAAGATACCCGAATTGGAAATAACCATTCATGATAGTATTAGCTATCCTAATGATATAATCATGGCAAAGTGACATAATATATGGATGTATCAATAGTTTCCGGTACTTATAATCGAAAAGATTTGCTAATCGAAATGATAGATAGTGCTAGACGTTCAGCGGGTGTAGGGTTAGATTATGAGTTTATCATTGTTGATGGTGGAAGTACGGATGGAACTCTTACTTGGTGTAGAAAACAGGAAGATGTAATTCTTATTGAACAAGGTGAGCTTTTAGGAGCGGTTAAGGCTTTTAATGCTGGATGTGAGGTTTCTGCTGGTCTTTATGTTATTTTAGCCAATGATGACATTGAATTTCTATATGAGGGTATTCAAGCTGGTTTCGCTTTTATGCAGGATAATCCACATATAGGAATTGGATGTTTTGCCCAAAATAGATATAATGATGATTATACGGTAGCTGAGATGCCTGTTGTTATCAAAGGCAAGAAAGCATCTAAATATTATGGTCAAATATGTATGGTTCCTAGATGGTTAGGAGATAAGGTTGGGTGGTGGGGAAATTATCTTCATACATATGGTGGCGATAATGAGTTGAGCTGTAATGTTTATGAGCTGGGTTATACTGTTGAACCTATACCATACGCTTGTATTAATGATAAAGTTTGTGCAGATGAATTGAGAGAAATTAATAATCCTAATGGTAAGAAAGGTCATCCTGACAGCATAGCTTGGGTGAAGAAGTGGACTGATAATAAAGATAGACTTGGTCCACATGTTATTGATATACCTACTGTGAAAAATCCAATTGGAACAAATATTCGTATGGTCTACGCTCCAATTTATGAGCAGAAATATGCTGCTATTCAGAAGAAAAGTAAGTATGGATTAAGAGATGCTTTGAAGCTTAATTTTTCAGTTACTGAAGTAGATTATAGAAAAAGTATTGAAGATCTTTGGTATACATCTCTGTTATTTAGACCACATGTATTTTTATTTCAATTTCAGGATGCTTCTGAGGAGAGTGTACAAGTTTTGAAAGCTCTTAAGGGAGAATTTCCAGATGCTACATTTGTAAATTGGAATGGAGACTATGGACAGTCATTATACTCTCCTAGATATCAAAGAATACTTGAAATGTTTGATCTTATTACTTTTGTGTCCGGAGACGTAGTAAATTATTATCGTCAAAGAAGTTTAAACTCGATGTATTGGCAAGTTTCATTTGAAGAACATGAATGGTTGGAGCCTTATCCAGATACATATGACATTATATTTCAAGGTAGTGGATATACTTCTGCGAGAATCGAGTTAGGCTATTTTCTTCGTTCCCTACCATTTAAAACAGGGCTGTTTGGTACGTGGCGGAGGAAAGTAAAGGCAGATGGTTTTACTCTGTATGATTTTGCTAAGGGAGCGCAATTGTATCGTTCTGGTAAGATTGCTATTAGTGACAATCAATACAAAACTTCAATTGCATATGTGTCTAATAGATTATTTCAAGTATTACATGCTGGAACATTTTTGTTGCAGGAACAAATACCTGAAGTAGAAAAATATATGGGTTTTGTAGATGGAAAACATTTTGTCCAATGGGATGGACTTGATGATTTGAAAAGAAAAATTATATACTGGCTTGATCATCCTGAAGAGCGAGAAATTATAGCGAAAGCTGGACAGGACTTTGTGCATAAGTATCATTCGTTTCATAGTCGTGTCAAGCAGTTAGTTAAGATGTTACCTAAGGAGTTATGATGGCAATTGCACGTTATGATATAAAGGATGGACAAAAAGTAATACGGAAAGATTTTGAGAATGCAGCAGTATTGATGGCTTTTGCTGTTCCGATTATAAAATTGACTTTAATATCCAGTCTTACTTTACATTTGGCAGCAATTCCAACTACATCTCAAGACTTTTTGGTGACCTTAAATTCAAGATTGGATTCAGGCTACGACACTGTTTTGCTTAGACAAGATTTGTCTGCGCTCAGTGTTGTTGATCTAGTATGGTTTCCGGATGAAAAATATTGGCTTTTCCCCGGAGATGCTCTCTTGATTACATACACTAATGCTGACACTATCCGATATGGTCTTGAGGTTACTCTAGAAGAGGTACACTAATTATGGCAGCTTCATATCCAGGAGCAGTAAAAGTATTTACTCCGAAAGTTGACGGTCCAGGTCAGTGGATCTGGGCAGAACATGTCAATTCACTTCAAGATGAGGTTGTTGCTATTGAGACAGCTTTGGGAGTTGATCTTGCTAATGTTGTTCGGCTAGGGATTTTCAACGATAATGCTACAGCACCGACTGGAATTTCAACTACTTCACAGACTGTGCTGGAGCTGCATAGGGATACGAATACCAATACAGACACAATTGATCTGTTATTCCAGGCTGATGATAGTGTAGGAAATGTACATACATACGGTGCGATTGTAAACAGAATAGTAAACAGTATAGACGGTGGAGAACAAGGGGAAATACAAATTCACGCCAATTTCTTTGGTGCAACCGTGACAAGTTTTTTGACGATAAGCGCACCAGCTATAGTTATAAACCCAGGACTATTAGACACGAATACTTTTATCCGGGGTGACACTGATACCAGCCTCTTCTATGCGGACGCCGGAAACAACGCAATCACTATCGGCTCCCTCGAAAACCTCGCCTACCTCGGCATAGACGGTCAGCGTGACCGCATCCAGTTTGCTGTACAGGGCGTTGCAGGACAGACGGCGGATTTAATCGTAGGAGAAGCAAGTGACGGCTACGATTGGTTCGTAGTCGAAGCTGATGGGCAGGTACGTATCTCAAGCACAGAGGGAAATGTGCTGAGAATACATAGGGATACCAATACCAATTTCGATTCAATAGGATTGGTATTTGAAGCAGATAATGATGCAGGAGCAGTAACTACGTATGGAACTATAAGAGGGCAAATACGGTCTAATGTTGCTGGCTCCGAATCGGGAGCATTGCAATTTCGTGCGCTGCTTTCTGGCGCTAATTTATTGATATTTTCCGTAATCAATGGCAATTTCCTTATTAATGAAAATAATAGTAATGACATAGATTTTCAAGTTGAAGGTGGCTCTATAAGTCATTTATTTTTTACAGACGCAACTCCAACAACTGAAAATATAGCCCTCCTCGCAGCCGCCGCCCCAAACTGGCAGACAATGGACAGGGGATTGTTTATTGGAAATATGACCACAGCTCCTACTGGTGATCCAGCGGGAGGTGGATTTCTCTATGTTGATTCAGGAATTTTAACTTATCGTAGTCCAACTACTCAGCTTAAGCTCGTATTTGATAATGTAGACAACGTTACATTTGCAGTAGATACAGATGGTTATCTTAGTATAACTCCAAGTGGTGGACAATCTACATTTGTTGGGAATGTTGGTATAGGTGTCTCTGATCCTGATGCACGGCTTGAAGTTATGGCAGCCGGGGCAGCAGATGCTTTGAAAATAAGTAGAACTGGTTCTGCTTCGAATATGGTCTTCGATCTTAGCGGTGGGAGAGCTAATCTTACAGTTACTAATGGAATGTTGACAATGACTGACTCCAAAGTAGATGATACAGATAAGCTATTAAGATTTGGAGCAACTCATTTTGATACAGATGAAGAGCCTGTATGGGCTATTTATTGCTCTAACGTAGTAGCTACTAATAATGTGAATATTGGAGGTGGCACTGCGACAGGAAATGCTGCAACCAGAATAACGTTGTATACTGCTGCTGATACTGTAACAACTACAGGGTCAGCAAGAGTAATCATTGACTCCAATGGACAAGTAGGTATCGGGATTACTCCAGTCGGTGGTCAAGTACATATTGATCAAGCAGATGCTTCAGGAGCAATCGCTGTGTTGAAACTTGATCAAGGAGATGTATCTGAAGATTTTGTTGATTATATTGGAGTTTCAGCAGCAAGCGTCGTTAATCCAATAACAACTTGGACAACTGGAAATACAATTCAAGGATTCGTTAGAGTAGGTATCAACGGTGCTTTCTTTTGGATGCCTTATTACGATGCACCTACAAGTTAGGAAAGAAAAATGGATTGCACAGAAATAACTGATCCCATAAAAATAGGGGATGTTAAAATAGAGAATTTATTTAGTGTTGTGAAAAATACTGGAGAAGACTTATTAGTTTTAGATATGGAGGGAATTGTAAAGACATGTGGAAGAGAATTTGTAGATTGGAACGAATTTTGGATGTGGTTTATAGATAAATTAGAAAAAATTGAAAGGATGGAAAAATGCCAACAATAATTTTTGAAATAACCATTACAACACCCGAGGAAATTACTGAAGAACAGTTTGTAAATGGAGTTGCTCAGGAGCGGAACTATCCAGAAATGATATACAAAATGGTAGATGATGAGCAAGTGGAAGTACCTAATCCTCAAAGCAAGCTGGATTATCTCAAGGCAAGGATAGCGACAGGAGAAATTGCAGCTTATAAAGCAAATTATGTGAAACAAGCTAGTCAATCTGCGCGAGAGGCATTCGAATTAGTGAGAGAGGAGTTTTCAATATCATGACAGCAAAAAGAACAGCAGCTCAAAAGAGGGCAGCAGCAAAAAGAGTAGCAGAAAAAAAAGATAATGGTCAGGAACAGAAGGAATTACAAGTTGTTCCAAATCAACAGATGACTGTATCTCAACAGGAGTTGTTTGACAATTACAGGAAAGAGTTACGAGAGTTAAACGACCGCTATAATATAATGAACGTCGCCGTTACAGTTTCCGTTCAAGTTGGCGACGGATCTACACTTGTACGAGCTGAAGTTCAGCATGTATTAAGAGCTTCAGATACATAATTTAGGAGATTAGCATGGGTCTTGTACTAAATGGAATTGATACTTTAGAAGAAATAAAACACTTAACTACAGAAACTGAGATTCATTTGCATAGCGATGGTCGATGGTTTGGTAAGTCTGCTGATCAGAGTGGGAACGATTGGGCAGCAGATACTTTAACTCCGTTTCAAGCAATATCCGGAAATGGAGTTTATGGAGCTGATGCTGACGATGAAGCCAAAATAGTCGGCTCTGCCGATACTCCCTGGATCATTGGAGATACCCATTTTGATCTTCATCAACTACTCATTGTTGCCGTTTCCGTGAATACTGAATTTAAGCTTCGATTTGTTTACGGTACTGGAACAATGGCAAATGCAATTATAGCAGAACAATATTCTGAAGAAATGGTAAAGTTTGATGCTCTAAATCCACAACAAAGTGCTGGAATTCCATTTAAAGTTCAAGCTGGTAAACATACAGTAGGAATTAAAATGTGGGTTCAAGCTAAAAATGCTACAGATAATGCTACAATTGGATTTTATTGGGGAGGACATCCATATCCTCCATGTTAAATTCAACTTGGTAATAGAAGAAAACTATGGTAATATTAGCATAAGGAGTCATAAATGCCTATTTCGTTTAAAATTTTGAGAAAACTTTTCAAACGATTTTCTATATCTCGGGAAATTCCGTTTGAGAAATTATATATTTCTGTTTATGATCAATTATACTCTACATTTGATTCTTATGTTTGGATAATTGATTTTTATATTAAGGAATCGGATAATTCCATTTTTGCTGTTGTCTCGAATTCTGGATATCTCTACAGAGTTGCCGTCTCTATGGAGGATGAAGAAATTACTCTTGGAGAACCTGAAAAGATTGATCTTTCTTCAACAGCAAGATCATCTTTTTTCATTTCCAGACAGAAAGATGGAAGTGTCCGTTGGTTTGGTATCGCAGCTACTTCTGTTTTGAACAGAACGGCTCAAATCGATTCCACGCAATTGTTTGATAATTTTATCAAACGAGCCGATAAATCTGGATACCCATATCTTACTTATCTTCATATTCAAGAAGAGGGTTTGATGGGTACGGTTGATTATTTGGTTCGAGAAGAAAAAACACTGTTAGCCTCGGGAGTGCTGGCAGAGAATATATTTACAGAAGCATTACTCCGGACATTCGAGAGCGGTTCTGTTGATTGGGGTCTTTCAATTAGTTTCAGAGAATTGGCAGAACCAGAGTCACTTGAAGTTATTTCCGGAATTTCTATACCTGTCTACACAGATGGGACTCTTGTGGAAATTTCAGTGTTAGCTGAAGAAATTGCTTGCTCATTATTTACTAATTTACGAGTTCAGGAGGTTCAAAATATGGACGAAAGAACAAAGAAAGAACTTCTTCGGCTTGCCGAGGATGATGAAGAGCTTGCCCAGAAATTCGTAGATGCCGTAGATGGTGTTAATCGTCAGATCAAAGAGGAAGACTTAATTTCCAGGGAAGCAGATGGCTCTGAAACTGTTGCCGATACTTCCGAAGATGATGAAGAACAGGAAGACCAGGAAGATCAGGAAGAAACTTCTACTGATCAGGAAGATCCTACTGACGAAAATACTGAGATGTCTGACAGAGAGGAAGAAAACGATGAGGAAGATACATCTGATCGTGAATTCGTTCTTGATGAGTCGGCGATCTCAGCTATATCAAATGCCATCGTGAAGGGTGGACACTTGGATGGACTTGTTGACTCTGTGCAGGAAGCTGTCACAGAAATTGTTCAAACAGTGGAAACAATTCAGACTGATTATAACGAGAAATATCGAACTCAATTTGATCAGATTCGGAATCTACAGGCAAGTGTGTCAGAGCTGGTTAAGGAAGATACTGAAAAGCATGAGGATTGGTCAAATGATCTCTCTCGCAATGACCAGCGAACAAGATTTATTTTCAGACCGAGTGAACAGGAGGAAACTCCTGACGGTGAGCCCTCCTTCAGTGAGATAGCTGAAGAGACTGCTTCCAATATCATTCGAGGATACTAAAGAAGGAGTATAAATATGCTTAAACAAGTTGAACGGTTTGAAGTCAGTGATGTTGCTACAATCTACGGTTGTTGTGGATTGTTTGACATGTGTACTGACAACGACCTTATGTCTCTTTCCATGGAGGGAGCTAACAAGTTTCTCGACTGGATCGGATGGGAACTTACCAGTGTGTGTCTGATCAAGAAAAATTTCATCACGTATGTTCGTGCAGAACGTACTCAGGGAGTTGCAACTCCTGGATACATATCAGACCCTTGTGGTGAGTCCAACGGTGCAGAATGGGGAAAGTGTGACTTTGTCCTGGAAGATTGGGGAAGATATCGTAGACACGGACCTGTTCGTGATGCTACCAGAATAAATACTAAATATTGTGAACAACAGCCTATGTATCGACTCGACGGTAGTCGTATTGTCAATGACGATGAATATGATATGCGTGTCGCTACTGAGGCTATTGTCCAAGACTTGAAACGTGCTATCATAACTGGCAACGCTACAACAGCAGGTCAGTTCGATGGGCTTCAGCGTCTTGTTAAAACAGGTTATACAGATTCAACCGGCTATAATTGTGACATTATGGACAGTATTGTCATTGATTGGAACAGTAATCAAATGGCTGGTGGAGCTGGGATGACTTGGAACGGTGCAGCAATCGCAGCGACGTACAATTTCGTTGATGTTTTGCAAGCTGTTGTTCGGCGGATTAAAGATCGCATTGACATGGCTCCGCCCCTTGCTTCACAGCCTATGCTACCCGGAGATATGGTTTTTGTTGCTCCGACTCATGTTATTCGTTGTTTGCTCGACCATTATACTTGCTGGAGTGTTTGTGAAGGTAGTCAGTATAATGAAGTAGCAATTCAGTCATATGAAGCCAGGACTTTCCGGCGTGGCTTAGATGGCGGTCTATTCAACATGGGCAAGATTTTCATAGATGGTTTTGAGATTCCCATGTTAGCTTACAACTGGTCACTGACCAACAATGTTACCGGCGACGCTGATGCGTATCTACTAACTGGAAAGGTTGGTTCGGTGCAGATGATATCTGGACAGATGCTTGATATGCGTAAAGTTCCTCCGACGTATCCGAAAGCTACATATTCATATACTGACGGCGGACGGTTGCTGACCTGGTCAAATCAGGATCAGACTTGTATGCAGCGTGAAGTGGAGTTTCAACCACGTCTTCTGATGTGGGCTCCATGGGCGCAAGCAAGATTCCAAGATATTGAATGCAATACCCCTGGAGGCGTTCTCAGTCCTGATCCTTGGGAAACGAGCTTCTTCCCTGAATCAAGCTTCTGTATTCCTGCTTGTCCGTAAGCTCGATTTAGTTCTCCTTATTTTGGGAGGTGGGTTTCGTTTTCGCCCACCTCCCCTGTAATTATGATTTCAGTTATAGTTCCATGTTATAATCATGGAAAATATATTCCAGATTTACTCAGTTCTATATATGGTGGTGAGTCTAGTCTTGGAGTTTTAAAACCTCAAACGTTACTTCCCGCTGAGGTTATAATAGTTGATGATAATTCAGATGACAATACAGCTAACATTATCAAAGAACAAAGTCAATTATATAATGAGGAAGAAAGTTTAAAAGTTCATTATATCAAGAATTTACGAACATTCGGAACAGCAATTTCTTGTAACATAGCAATAGATAAGGCAAAATATGAAGTTATAACCAGAATTGATGCAGACGATATGCGAGCTGAAGAATCATTTGAAAGAATGTATAGAGAATTGCTCGAACATGAAGAAGTATTTGTTTATGATAATATTAGACTTCTAACTCCAAATGGTCTGCAAGATAAAATCTGGGAATTAGCTGAATATGATTTTTATAAACTTAAATGCAAAAATACAATTCATTCTGGAATTATGTTTTGGAAAACCTCTTGGGTAAAATGCAAGGGATATCCAGATGAAATGGCAAATGGTCGAGACGACTGGGCTTTCAATGTAGCATTAGGTTTGAATAATATTCCAGGAGTAAAGATTGATTATCCTGGATATATCTACAGAAGATTTGGGCAAAATAGATCTTTAAAAAATAACTCTTCTGAATGGCAGATGAAATATGCTAAACAGATGGAAAAAGTTTTTCCTGACTTATATGGAGGCGATTATATGGCTTGCTGTGGAGGTCGTAACAGAGCAATGGCAACACCTTCCGTAAAAGGTGTTGGTTCAGAACAATTAGTAGGAGCTAGTGGTATGATTTTAATAGAATATCAAGGCGGTAATTTTGGCTCAGAAACATATTTCGGACCTGTGACTGGTGTTGCGTATAGATTCAGTGCAAAACGACGGCAGGGCTTCGTTGACAAAAGAGATGTATGGACGGAGAATAAGCAAGGTCTACTACAGCTTCATGATAGGGGTAAACAGGTTTTTATTCAGAAGCAAGTTCAAGAACCTGTTCCTGCTCCAGCAGAAAAGGTGGTGGAAGTAGAACCTGCCTCAGACATCGTACCTGAGTTATTTGATGACTTCACTCAACTGAAAGGTGTTGGAAAATCAAAAGCTCAAACCTTGCGGAAAGCAGGGATTCATACTTTTGAGCAATTTAGAGATACTCCTGAGGAAAACTTGGCTGAGCTATTAAACATAACACTCGACAAAGTTCCTGCTTTAGTAGAGGACTCTTTTGATTATTCTGAATGAGTTTCTAAGGTTCGTAATTTACTCTTTGGCTTGTTATCGCATAGCTCGAGTGATAGCAGATGAAGATGGACCTGTGGGACTTATTAAAAGTTTCAGATTTTGGATACAAAAATTAGCTGCAAATAAGAGAAATATTTTTACCCTCAGTTTAGCTGAGTTTGTCAATTGTCCTTTTTGTATCGGTATATGGCTTTCAGGATTACTTGTTTATGTTTGGAGTTTAGCACCTCATTGGTCAGAGTATATAGTCTTGGTTTTTGGAATTAGTGGAGTGCAAGATATAATTCAGTCAGGTATCGATAAATTACATCCACGGAATAATCGATAAAATAGGCTGGTAGTAAACTACCAGTTACGTAAATTGGATATGTTTTAGACGTATTTAGAAGTGCTGTTTAGTAAAACGAACTTACATTAGTACATAATAAGGCAAAAATATGGAAGACCTTCCTTACAGAGCTATTTCTCCAGCCCGATATGCCAAATTGATCGGATATTTTGAATGTGCTTTTTTTGGTGTGTCCAATGAAGATAACCCTGTTTACGCCTGCCGTGAATTATGGAATGAACAGCAACGCTCAGATTTAATGTTTTATCTTTTGGAAGCTCAAGAAATGATAGAAGATCAAGCTGGATATCCTCTAACTAAATCATGGTTCGAAGATGAGGAACATAAATATTCTTGCTTGGTTACAACTGACTGGTCAAAAGTTCTTGAGCTAGGATCCAGGGGTGAAGCAAGTGTTGGAGACGATGTTGCTGTTGCTGATATTTCCACTGATCCACTTGTATTTACTGTTCCTACCGGAGGGCTTACTGATACGTCAGAAATTTTTATTTTCTACCCAGATGTAGACTATAGAATAGAACCATCTTCAATTGAGATTGTTGGAGCCAACTTTGTTATCTCGATCCCTCGCTGCCGTATGGTTGATTATGATCAGTTGGATAATCCTACAGAAGGTTGGCTATATAGTGATAATGCTAATTTTCAGACTACTATAGATGTCAAAAGATTTTATACAAATACTTCAGATCATGGAGAAATTCATTATACTAATAATGTCTGTGGTTGCGATTCTACTCCATGTGATCATTCTACAGCTACTATATGCGGACTTTTAAGGAAAGGATATTCTGGAAGTATAAAAATTAGTGTTGCGACTTATAGTGGCGGAGTTTGGACTAGAAATACGTCAATATGTGGTAGTCCTTATAGGATGTTTATTAATTATGCTGCTGGAGCTCCTGTAGTCACAAGGAAAATGGAAATGGCGATTGTACGTTTAGCTCATTCTCTTATGAGTATTGCTCCTTGTGGTTGTGATCCATTAGTTCAGCGTTGGAGATCTGATAGAAATATACCTAAAAACTTGAGCCGAGCTAGATTGGAATGTAACTTCGGATTGTCTGATGGGGCTTGGATGGCATGGCAGTTCGCAACTAGTCTTATTCAATATAAAATGGGCGCAATGGCTTTTCCTGCAGGTAGATAATGGAAATAACTTTTGCAAAAACTGGTTTTGATTTGGAAGCTTACAGGAATCTAAGTAAAGGTTCTTGGAGACTTACAGTTTTGACCAGATTGAGTAAGATGATTGCTTTGATAAAGAAAGATTTGCAAGCTCCTACACTTACTTGGGATAAACGTCCAAAAATAGAAGCTAATAAAATATTCAATAAAGTCAATATTGGATTTACTGTATGGACAGAAGATTTTTTATATAATGTCATTTGCAAGGGAGTTGAAAAAGGGAAATACGTAATAGAACCTAAAGATCCTGAGAAAACAGAATATCTTGTATTTGATGAATTTAGACAGTCTAAAACTGACCCTAATGCGCTGACCGCTAATGCAGAACGAATTGACGGGGAAGGAAATGTTCATGCTAAAATTGTTCTGAATTGGGGAGTAAGGGCTAGAAATTGGGATCAAGTCACTGCCGAAAATAGAGAAGATGAAATTGAAGAAATGTTTGAAGATATTCTAGTTGAAATTTTTACTGAAGCTCTGTCCATGAGGCAGTCGCTGTAAAGGAGGCGTATGGATAAAAAAATTGAAGTAAAAGTTATTAGGCATAAGAACATGGCTTTTTTACTTGAATATAATGTTGAAGGTATTCCTAATAGGGTGATTCTTCCTGCAGATGCAATGCCGGAAGAGATACCTCATACCAAGCTCATTGAAATGACCTTGAATGAGCTAGAACGTGGTCAGCCTTATGGTATTCCTTGGGAAATCGCCCTACCGAATAGGGAGATTACCGCAGAGTGTTTAGCGGGATGTTTGCGAAAAGTTGGACTATGGACATACGCAGATATACAAAGTAAGCCAGGAGCTATCCAAAGTGCTTTAGCGGAGGCTATTGGAATTTGTGCCCGTGATATTGTATCAATTGCCAAATCGGCAAAGGAGGTATAAATATGTCTAGTCCGTTACTTGCAGGTCAAGCATCTATCTGGGTTCAGCCTAACGGACCCAATACCAAACCAGAATATCTTGGTTGTCACAGTATTGGTGATCTGACCGAGCCAAAAGGTGATTTGACTCTGACTTATTGTGCAGACAAAGCAGCGTCTGGTAAGTATGAAGTGAAGAACAGCTATTCCGGAGACCCTGGAGTTCCTACAACTACTATCGAATCCGTGATGCACACTACCGCAGATTTCTTGGAAGAACTTGAAACTTGTTTAGTTCCAGTTTATATCCATAAAGTTCTGTGCGGTCGAAGAGATGTTTTCGCTAATTACGATCGTTCATTTGCTATGGCGAGAACAAAAGTTACTCAGAGAACTTTGGGTAACACAGCTTCCAGGCAACCTGCGGATGAAAATGAATCTACGCAAAGTTTTGATATGTCTGCAGAGACTTTATCCAGGTACTTCAGTCTTGAAGCCAATCGTATTACTTTGACTGAAACTGAGGATATAACTGGATTTGCTATCTGCGGTGAAGAAGTTTGTGCTGGAGATTGTGGTCCTACTACTAATCCTTGGGATTCTTTGTATGCAGCTACGAAACATTTAGCTGCGTCCGCAGCTAATGTAGCCAATATTTTGACATCACAAAATGAAGCTGTGTGGGCAGGAACAGTCGGAGATCCTTTTGCTGCCGGAGAAGATGTTCAGGGTATTGTTTGTTTTCAGCTTAGTAGGACTGTAACAAGAATACTTGTTGCTCGTGGAACAACAGATGCTGGTGTTGAAGGTGAAATAGCTTACAGTGATGATGGTGGAGTAACCTGGACAAATGTTGATTATGGAGCTGCGAATGGTGCGTATGTCGCCAGTAATCATGCTCTATTTGCTCTTGACCAGTACAATATATGGCTCGGGACAGACGGTGGACGGATTTACTTCTCCAGTGATGGTGGTCTTACTTGGACCATTCAAGAAGATGCTGGAATTTCTGCTTCTGACATCATGGGTATCGACTTTGTTTCCAGTACAACTGGTTTTGCTATTTGGACTGCTGGAGAGGTCGCCAATACAACTGATGGTGGAACAACCTGGAGTGCTGTAACTTCAACTACTCTTGCAGCCGCACGAGATATCTATATGATCACGGCATACTTCGGTTGGGCAGTTGGAGATGGGATGGAATATACCCATGATGGTGGACTAACCTGGGAAGTTCGCAATGCTTCTGTTATTGGAGCAGTTGAATTTTGGAAGGATGGTTTGTTCGGTATTGCTGTTGGTTCTGCTGCTTCCGGTAACATTTATATAACAATCAATGGTGGATATGACTGGAATGCTATACCAATAATCACAAATGCTGGCTATAACGATGTCAGAATTGTCAGTCCGAAACGTTCCTATGTTGTTGGAAACGCTAGTGGTACATCTGGCATGATGGCTTTGATTTCACCTGTTGCGTAATTCTGGGAGTGCAGATTTTATATGTTGTCCTAGACTTGATGGGGGGGATTGGTAACTCCCTGCCAACATCGAGTCTAGGACACAGGGAGTACTGTAATGGCAAAAAGAAAAAGTAAGAAACGTCGTAAGTTTGATGTACGTGATGAAAATGAATTTGAAGAAATTGAATTTACAAATTCAGATGGATTTACAGTTATTTTAGGTGGATTGGCTCCTCTCGATATCCAGGCAGTGATAAATTCTGTTGAACAACCTGAGAAACCCACGTACGATGCAGAGTTGGCTGGAGGAGGAATTGAAACTCTATATCATGATGAGGAGTCCATAAAAGGCGATCCTGAAGCTGAAAAATTATGGGCAGCGTATGAAGAAAAACAAACCGAAGCTGGGATTCTGGTTACAGAAAAAGTTATCAACACTGTTCTTTTGGATGGAGTTACTTTGCCAGAAGAACTTCCCATACCAATGTCTAGATGGATATCCAGGCAGAAGCTTAAGGGGGTAGAATTTCCTAAAGATGAGAATGGTAATGATGACGCAGATTCTGTGGAACTGGCTTTCAAAACAGCTTATGTTGTAAAGCATTCAACTGATGCTACCAATTTACTTGAACTAGTTATGGAGCTGACTGGAGTTTCCAAGGAGGTCCTAGACGAAGCAAAGGAATCCTTTCCAGATCAAGTGGAACCCGACGCATCAGACGGACGAGGGGATACCACTACAGAAACTTAAAATTCCATTGGGGAACTGGGAAGTCGGTTCAATTTATAGAGATGTACTTACTGCGAATGAATGGAATATGAATCTCGACGATTATTGGGACTTGCCGTCCTCAACTAGAGCTGCAATGATAGCATTCGTGATAGCAAAAAGTGAGATGATGGCGTTCGAGAATAAGGATATCAAATAAATGCCCGTTCCTGTTGGAATAGCTGCGGTTCTAAACTTAGCTGAATTCACTCCTTATGTGAAAATATTGGTCGGTGGATTGTTTGCTATCAATAAATCAATAGCTGACTTGAACAACGCTAATTTAGAGAAGATCGAGAAGTCAGTCGGTAATATGGGGAAAACGATCTCAACTCAAGTCCAAGCTGCCGTCGCTAAATTAGTTGGAGCCGTACAGACTCTGGCTAAAACTTCGTTACAAAAATTACTCGGAGAATTTCAAAGTATGCTTTGGGTTATTCGAGCAGTTTTTGTGGCTGATGTATTTAGAGCTTTCAAGCGGGGGCTACGAGAAGTAGGGGAATTAGCGTGGGAAGCTGCTGGTCAGTTCCAAACTCTGCAGATACGTTTAGAGGGTCTTGTTGGTAGAGACTTTGCTAGAGCATTTGGAGGTTCAGTCGCTGACGCAATGTCCTCGGTTGAAGGTCAAGTCAGATCACTGATGAACTGGATCCGTCGGCTCGCCGTTACCACTCCATTCAGTGTTCAGTCTCTAGCTAATGCAGTTTCTATGGCTAACTCGTATGGATTTACAACAACTAAATTGAAAAAGTTGATTGTTTCTGTTGGTAACTTTACAGCAGGGATGGGACTCACTGACGACCATTTAACTAGAATTATTTATAACTTTGGTCAAATGATTTCATCCACTCGTATCATGGGCAGGGACTTACGAGACCTTGCAACTTCATTTGTACCTGTCAATACAATCATTCAAAAATTGGCTGACACGGCGGGTGTGTCGTTTTCTGAAGTACGGAAACAAATGGAAGAAGGTATCGTGACTGGTATGGACTTCATTAATACTTTCTCACAAATGGCAGATAAAGACTTTCCAGAATCTATGGAGAGAATGTCTAGAACTCTTCCTGGAGTTATACAGAATATAAAGGACTTTATATCCACAGCTTTTGGTTTAGAGTTACTTGGTCCTTTAGTAGATAAGTTAGGAGTAAAATTTTCAGAAGCTTTAGATAAATTATTCCAACCAGAAATGCTTAGAGTATTTTCCGCCGCTGGACATACAATAGCCATTGCTTTTGATGAAATTTATCAGGCTTTAATAAATGATTTGATACCAGCAATGCAAATTTTTCTAACTTATTTGGGACTTGCAGCACCGACGACTTTAGATGTTGCCAGAGCCGTTCTTACTGTAGTTCACTTTGTTCGTAATCTAATTCAATTTTTAGCTCGAGGTATTACAGCTTTTCAGGAATTTCTTGCTCCGGATAAAACATTTGAAAATTTCTTCAAAATATTGTCTAGTAAGACTTTCGGGTGGGGCATAGACTTTACTATGTCTTTCGCACAAGGAATTGTGACAGGAGCTTCCGGGGTTATTTCTGCTCTATCCTTTTTGACTAGAGTATTGACTGAATGGTTAAAGCCTGGAAGTCCTCCAAAGTTTCTTCCAGAACTTGCAGCATGGGGTCAAGCAGCAGCTCAAGTATATTTAGATGGATGGGTTGGAGTTGATTTTGGACCACTTGAAGCATTAATTGGAACATTTAGATCTTTCTTACGATCAACAGCTATAGATGAGATTGCGTTAGCTGCCTCTGGAGATATAGCCATTGCCAGTTTAGAACAATTAAAAGTAGTCATAATTGCTTTTGGAGAAACTGGAGATGTAGCTAAAGATGCGTTTGAAGACTTATCTGATAAGATTGGAGAAGCTTCCAATTTATTTGCTCGATATACAAGAAATACAGTATTACTCACTAAAGCGACTAATACTCTGACTATGGTTCAAAGAGCATTGAGCTTTACTGGAGAACAGACTGTAGTTGTTTTTGGAGAAGCTATTCAAAACGTTCAGAACCTGATAGATGTTTCAGAAAGATTTAATTCTAGACTTCTACCCATTATGAGAGATTACGCTATAATCACTGGACAAGTGACGAAAGCTCAGGATGAATTGAATGATACAACTCGGTATTATGATGATATTTTACAGAGTTTAGAAAATCAATTAGGCGATAACAGGAAGGTTTTTGAAGAAAATACCAGACTTCAAGAAATAGAGCAAGCTCTAACTACTTTAAGACTTACAGATGAAGAACGAACAACTCTTGAGTTAGAAAAACGTGACATTATACTTCAGAGACAGATACGGCAGACAAAAGTAGAGCGGGGCGTGGCTATAGCCTCTGCGAAAAATAAGCTAAAAGCTGCTAAAGATGAACAAATGGCTTTGAAGAATGCTGCTCTTTCTATTGCTAAAACTGAACAAGATATTCTTAGCTCAAGAGTTACTGGTGAGAAATCTTTACTTGACATACTTATAGCTCAGAATGAAATACGAAAACAAATGATTAGAACAATTGAGGGAGAAAAAACTGACTTAGAATTTATGGGATTTGAGTTTGATCCATCATCTTTCGACGATCTGGGGGCTGATTTAGACGCATCGTTACAAGAAACTATTGTAGGACTGTCCGAAATTATCGGTAGAGAAATGGATGATATGTGGGCGGAATTTACAGCCTCCTTGCCGTCTTTTGAAGAATTATTTGGAACTTTTTTTGAAGATTGGAATAAATTCGGTGAAGACATTGAGAAGCTTGATTTATTTGGTAACATAGATGAGTTAGTAGCTGATATCGTTGAGTCAGACTGGTATACAAAAATTTCTGGAGCATGGGATGAATTTGTAGAAGATTTGAAAGAAGCTTGGGGAAATTTGTTGGAATTTTGGGAGCTGTATGGACCTGACATTACAAGATTACTGAAGGAAATAGCTGGAATTGCCTCTGAAGCTTTATTAGGAGTTGGTGTTGATACAACAGGTTCTTTGTTGGATATTGTAGGAGAGCTAATAGTTGGTTTATCTGAAAAACTTTTAGCAAGTGGACCTAATATAATTTCATTCCTGGAAGACTTTAGTGAAACTTTGACAGAAGATATAATACCTGCATTGAATGATTTTACAGACTGGCTTGAGACTGACGGTGGAGAATTATTCGAGAAGTTCATTACGATACTTTTAGAAAATCTTCCAACAATTTTAAAAGTTGTTGGAGCTATTTTCTTACTTCGAAAAGCCTTTACAGTATCTCCTCTCTTGACAACTGCGATTGGTTCAGTAGCAACAGCTATGTTCTTCCTATTGACTCCATTTATTCTTGTTGGACTTGCCATGAAAAATTTTGAGAAACAATTGAAAAGGTTAGACGAATATCCTGATATACTTGGATCATTAATTGAAATTATCTCTGATGGATTAGACTCTATACTAGATCTTTTTACAGAGTTTGCTAAAGAATTATTACGATCTTTTATAGAAGGAATGTTCGCATTAGGAGAATGGTTTGATGACTGGATGCAAGTTTGGATTGACGGGATAAGTAATAATGAACCTAAAATGTATGATGTAACAGGTTCATTAATTCAACAGATTGGCAGAGCAATCCTTAATTTTGCTGGAGAACAGTTATGGGAATTCATCATGTTTATCGATCGTCTCATAAAAATATTTGGAGAATATCAAGAAACCTTCAAGCAGATGGGTAGGAATCTTATGCTTGGCATTCTTCAAGGTATATACGATAAAGCCTATCTAATTTTGGATTTTCTTCGGGAGCTTATATTTCAAGCTCTTGATCTTGTCGCTCAAATTACTGGTTCAAGATCTCCGTCTAAGAAATTTGCTACTCTATCATCTGACTGGATCACAGGTATGGTTCAAGGAATGGAGAAAACAGCTCCTCTATTAGAAACTATGATACGGCAGACAATGAGGTCTATGCTATTCTTAGCCGAAGATGCTTTGAGTACTCAGATCAGTCAGCCTGTATTTGCTCAAGCCGCTCCTCAAATTTCAGCACCAGGATTTCTCCCACCGTCTCCAAGACTGGATCTTGATCAAAGTCAGACTACCCAAACCTTTGATCAGCGCACTCAACTCGAAATAAATCCAACATATAAAAATGTACAGTCTTCTGCAAGTATATACTATGATGTTCAAGCTGCCCTAGCTGCTGTGAGAAAATAATGGGTAAGAAGCAAAGTTATTTTGAGGATTATACTGAGCTCATAGGGGCTGATGGAACAGTATATAAATTTGATGACTGGTACAAGTTTGTTGTTTCGGAAACAGGGTTTGGAGCTCCTCCAATTGAGTTTATAACTCAGAGCGGACCTTTACAACACGGAGATACTGTATTAGATTATAGACTCAGACCTAGAATTATACAGCAAATTGTTAGATATGATGCTTGCGATAGAGAAGATTATTGGACTAAACGAGCGGAGCTTCTCGATGCTATTCGTCCAAACAGACATCCGGCTGGGCAAGTTCTACCAGCTACGCTAAGGAAAAGACTTCCAGGAGGAGTAGTATATGATCTGGCAGTTTTTGTGGAGCAAGGACCAGCTTTCGCTCCTAGAGATCCACGCAAATGGGATGAATTTGGATTTACGGATACGATAAGATATAGAGCTGATGATCCTATTGCATTATCTCCTACTCTAAATACATCTACGTGGGTTCTAACTCCAACTGATGACCTAATATTTCCAATTACATTTCCTATTATTTTTGGATCCACTATAATTAATTCTGATATAACAGTTCGAAATCCTGGAACTTGGGAAAGTTATCCTAAAATAGTCATGCAAGGACCGTGTAATTCACCTCTGATTACTAATCAAGATATAGATGAGTCTATAAAATTAAACTATGCTGTTTCTACTGGAGAAACAGTAACTATAGAATTAACTCCGGAAGAAAAACTTGTGTACAATCAACTCTCAGTCAACTTGTTAGGGACAGTAGATCTTGATGAAAGCGATCTAGCCACGTTCCGTATCGAAGTAGCCCCCGCCGTCGCTGATGGAGATAATGTGATTAATGTTACTGCATCAGGAGCTGTAGCTGGAGTTACATCTATTTCATTATCTTTCTATCCTAGATTCTATGGGTTTTAGGATGTAAAAATGTCCCGTGGATATGGCGTTGATGAATACGGTTTAGATTATTATGGTCCTGAAGCATTTGCACCGACGGTATCTTTACCGGAGCATATGATAATTGTTTACAATCAAAATTTCGAGCCTATCCATATATTTACATCATTTAGACTATTTACATATAAGAAAGTATTGGATGGTCAAGGAGATTATGTTCTCATAATAAACTATCAAGATACTTATGTTGAAGATTTTGAACTGGATAGTATGATTGTATTACGAAGACGTGTCAGATCTAGATCAAACTCCTGGTATACAGAGTTTGTAGGACTACATAGAGATTTCGACATTGACACCGATGAAACTGGAGACACTGTATATATTTCATCGGGTCTTTGCCTAAATCATTTACTCGGTAGAACAAAAATTGCTTATCCGGATGGAACAATTCAAGCATATAAATCAGATGTATCAGAAACAGCAATGAAAGAATATGTGATTGAAAATTGTGGAGATCAAGCTACGATTGCCAATGGTAGGAAAGAGGAGGGTATTCTACCTAATTTTACTATTACAGCTTCCACTGGAGCAGGAGTTATTTGGACTGGAGAAGAAGGATACAGTAGATTATTAGATGTTTTATTTGATATTGCCATATTTGCAACCATCGATTTTGACGTCACATTTGATGGAGCTAATTTTGTATTCAATACATATATAGATCAACTTGGCGAAGATAGAACTATAGTAGGTTTGGATTCTACTACTGGTCTCAATGCTGCTGGAAATGCTCCTGTCATATTTTCTGTCGGTTATGCAAATATACGCTCAATGACTTATTACAAACGTAGAGCAAAAGAAATAAATACGATTTTCATTTTAGGTCAAGGCAAAGGAGCTACAAAAAAGGTTATTTCTCGAACGGATATATCTGCTAGAGCTGACTCTCCATGGAATCGAATGGAATCATCACGAAATAAAAATGGATATACTTCAGAAATGGAGACAGCCGGAGATGTCATTCTAGCGGAGAATTCTGCTAAAGAAGGAATGGATTTTATTCCTCTGTTACAGAGGTCCAGTGTATACGGTTATGACTTTTGGTTTGGTGATAAAATAACTGGTAAGGCTGGAATACTATCAAAAAATAAAAGGATAGTTGGAGCTAGTGGAACTATCGATGAAGATGGAGAAGCCCTAGCTCTTGCATTTGCTGACTTATGAGCAACGATATACATAGAAGTATTATGGAAGTTGTTCAAGCTACCATTGAACTTTCCTTAAGATTATCTCAATTGGAACATGATACTAATCAAGGAGTTTTACAGGAGATTTTACTATCGTCTACAGACGATGTAAATCTAAATATAGTTACGAAACAGACTTTATTTTTAGTACCCTTGTCAGCTAATTGTATTATAACTCAAATAATTGTTCGCAATGCTTCTATCAACATGGATACAGCTTCTTTTGGATTCGGATATAATGCTCTCGCTAACGACGTAATGCCTTCTGCCGTTCACGCTGAACTTACAGGACCGACACTTTACACGAATATTTATGTAGATGAACATGATGCAGCTTTAGTTGGAGTTGGCGGAGGCAATTTAGGATTAAAATGTGCGATAGTTCAAGGAGCAGTCGCTACAGTTAGTGTTGATATTTTTGGTTATTTTGTATAGGAGATTATTATGGCTCAAAGATCATATCCTTGGGATGGGCAAGTTCTTGGAGATGCTACTGAAGCTCCATATTCTTCGGCTGAATGGCAGTCTAAGATTTACAGATATTTGTTATCTGCGAATAGAGAGAAGGGAGGACCTATTCGTGGATTTTTGAATCAATTTGCAGCAACAAATACAACTTCACCAATTGCAATTGATACTGGAGCATCATTAGTTGATGGGACAATACATGAAAGTGATGCTTCGGAAAATATAGTTATTCCAAATCCTATTGGTAATCCAAGAATGGACAGGATTGTTTTACTTAAAAATCCAACCACTCAAACTGTTAGACTTGTGCGTTCACCAGGAGCTGAGGCAGCAGTTCCTGTTGCACCTGCCCTGGATCAAACTGATTTAGCAAACTGGGAGGATCCACTTTGGCAGGTATATATTGATGTGGCAGGAAATATCACTCTATATGATGACTATAATTTTGTGACTTCTCCACTAAATTCAATTGGACTAGCTCAAGGTAGATTATCTCTTTTATGGGATAATCCCGATACAAGAGATGATCTTGACGCTGTTGCTCCTGCCAGTACTGACCATGCTGTGACTGATACAGTTACTTTCGCTGTGGCTAGATTATACAATACTGGTCAGGCTATTCAAGTTTCAGCTACAGGAAATGGATTGACTCAAAATCAAATTTATTATGTTAGAACTGCTGATAATCTCACCTATTCGTTCCATAATAATTTATCAGACGCTAAACGGAACTTGAATAAAGTTAATCTTACCGGTAATATTGAACCTAACACTTTATATTCTGGAGCTATATACTATACTAGATATAATGGAGATGGAGTAGATGTCAAGGATACTCAATATGGCTGGAATAGATTAAGAGTTCCTGATGATGCTCTTATGTTGGACATAACTCTTTTTGCAGCAGGTACAAATTTTGACGTATTTATTACTGAAGATAAAGTTTTGGAAGTAGCTTCTTGGGCACATTCTACTCTAAGAACAACAGAGGTCATTCGAACTGGAGCTTACGATGGGGTTCTTTTGAAGAGCGGAAGTCCCTCACGGAGATATCTCGGATCTATTCGTACAACATCTACTCTAGGTCAGATAATCGATACTGAGGTTTACAGATATGTTGTCAATATGTACAATCGAATTTTAAAAAGATTGTTTGTATGTCCAGCATTTAATAAAGACGGAGCAAGTACATCATATGTTTTAGGTAGTGTTCCGTATGTTGATTTTAATGGAGGTACGGACAATAAATTACATTATCTAGCTCCATTTCAAAACTGGTTTGTTTCACTTCAATTGGATGTAACGTGGGAACAAGCAACTGATGATTTTTATGCAGGTATTGGTTTTGATGGAATTACTCTTCCGAGATATGCTCAATTTGCATTTTCTGGTGTAAACATGAAATCTTTTAGTGTTAGCGGAAGAAATTTTCCTGGACAAGGATATCATAATGCTCGAATGGTCGGTAGGACTTCTGCAGGAAATAATGCAACGATTTATGCAGATTCTCCAGGAGCTCCTATAGATGATCCGTATGCAACAAACATGTCAGGTTGGATAGAGGTGTAAAATGAGTAGTATTGGATGGTTAGCTGATCAATTAGATAAAGCAGAAATACCTTATCTTACTGTTAGAAGTGGTGATCCTCCGGAAATTATTCTTGATCCAAAAGAAAAGCCTTGGACTCGAAAGCAAAAATCTGCTTGTGAGCGATTTCTTAAAGAATATACTCAGGATAAAGAGCAAACTGTTGTTGAGATTAAAAAGTCGGCAGATGAAACTATCGAAGCTGTCGAATTTTGGGGAACATGCTCTGAAGAAGAAGCGCATAATCAAATTGACAAAAATTTTAGTTCTACCGATAAAGCTGAAATTGACTTCTTCAAAGCTATGGCTTCAATTGTTATTGCATTACGAAATAGCAGATTTCCACACATTAGAGCTGATAGCCTCAAATAACTAAGGATAGTATGATGACTACAAATGCTGAATTAAAATCTCTTATGGCAGTTCTTCAAATAGGAGTAGATAAGCTGAGTAGAGATGGAACACAGAATAAAGTTGAACATGCTGAAATGGATGGAAGAATGAAATTGTTAGAAAAAGGTGTAGAATTAGCAGAGAAGCACAATACGACTCTGTATGGAAATGGAGAAGAAGGAGTTATCTCCATTATAAAGTATGTGAATAAGACATTGAATAGATGGGATAAATTCGCATGGATTGTCATAGCTGCAATAGTCACATTGGTGATTTCTACAGCTTATTATATATTCATAAATTAAAGGAGATTTATTATGAATTCGTTTGCGTTGATTTTAATACTTTGTATTTTGTTGGAGGCAGTTATCAATACCGTCAAGCTGATTTATGACACAACAACAAGGGAAGTTAATGTTCCACTCATTATTTCCATCCTTCTGTCAGTCACTGTCGCCGTATTCTTGCCCGTTGACCTGTTTGAGCTAGTGGACCTGCCGTTCAGTATTCCATATATCGGCTCGGTGCTTACAGGAATTGTAATTTCTAGAGGAACTAAGGTTGTTCATGAGCTGTTAGCAAAGCTCGAATAGCTTCCCCTTTGGGGTGCGGGTTGCTACATTTAATAGGGGTGCAGCCCGCACCTACGAGATTATTTAGACGCACCTTTTACACATTTTTTACAGGTTAACGACCGCATAGTGGGTTATAATAAAGTAGCAGTAGTGTTGGAATGACCTAATGCACGGAGACCAAAATGGATAGAGAAATTCTACAAAAGATACTTTTTTTATACGATCAACAAACATCTACAGAGCAACTAAACAGCACAACCATAGAAGATAATGGTCGTGGATTTAATACTATCGATGCTCCAATTATGACTTCGTTTGCTAAACAAATTTTGGAGAAACAATTAGACCTTTCGTCAAAACAATATGACATAGCTAAACGAATTCTTCCGAAATATCATGGTCAGTTTGAAAATTATTATCAAGTAATTATTCCCGAACTCAGGGAATTTGTTCCAAAGAAAAAGACTGATGGACTTGCAATAGTATCAGGTTCTGAGTTGATATTTTTCCCAAAAATATATCCAACTACATTTCTCAAAGAATATGGATTTAGGGGTACAAGGCAAGAAGGAGAATTTTGCTGGACAGCTAAAATGAATCGAGGTTCATTAAATGCTCTTCTGGATAATTTTGACGAAATTACACTAGGTGAGTCTGTAGAATTTTGGCTACAAGAAGATGAAGCAAAAAATGAAATAGTTGATGAATATTCATCAACTCTTTTGGATTTTCAGCCAGAAGCTGTAAATTTTCTAGTAAAACGAAATAGAGTTCTTCTTGGACTTGCTCCTGGACTTGGAAAATCTCGCTGCGCCATCGATGCAGCCCTTGCCGTCAACGCAAAGAGTGTTTTGATAATTTGTCCTTTATCTCTAGTTCGTACATGGCAAAATGAAATAAGAAAATGGACTAACGAAGATTCTGAAATCTGGCATAGAACAACTTGGGATACTAGAGACGAACGTTGGATAATAACTAATTATGATACGGCAGTTAGGCATGTAGACTCATATTTATCATACGACTGGGATGTTATGATTATTGACGAGTCTATACTTTGTAAGAATAGGAAAACTAAACGAGTCAAGAAACTAAAACTTTTAGCGAAACATATATCCAGAGTATGGCTATTGTCTGGATCTCCATCTAGTAAATTTATAGATGACTTTTGGTCACAATTAAATTTACTAGACTTACGTAGATTTTCTTCATACTGGAAATTTACTGGCAGATATTGTTATGTTTTGCAGAATCAATGGGGTTATCAAATAACTGGAAATAAACCCGGAGCAAATAAAAACTTACTAAACGATCTTAGAGACATTTATTTGGCTAGAACTCAAGATCAAGTTTTGGATTTACCAGATTGGATTATTGAGGATATGGAAATATCAATGTCTAAATCTCAGACTAAAATGTATCTGCAAATGGAAACTGAGTTTTTAGCTACTCTACCTGATGGGGAGGTTGTACTTGCTCCAAATGTATTAACTCAACTATTACGATTAGTTCAAATAGCTTCAAATCCATTACTCGTAGACGGCAGGGACGATGGAGCAAAGTGGAAAGCGGTTCCTGAGATTATAAGTTATGTGAAGTTACCGATGATTATTTGGACTAACTTTGTCAAGACTGCTGTTTTCTTGGAAGAAATTTTAGCTAAGAAAAAGTTTAGAGTTGCAAGTCTAACGGGGAAAACAAAAGCCATTCAACGACAAGAAATTGTTACGAAGTTTCAGGCAGGAGAGCTTGATATTTTGATAGCTCATCCAGCTGTTGGGAAGTTTGGATTTACTCTGACGGCTGCTAGAACTGCCTTATACTTAGAGCGTGGGTACAATGGGGATGATTATTATCAATCCCTGCACAGGATTAGACGTATTGGAACAGAACACTCGCCCCATGTACTCCACGCCCTTGCCGTTACTTTTGACGGAAATCAGACTATTGATCATGTGATTCATAAAGTTTTAGAGTATAAAAAGAATAACAGTTTTGCTTTGACAACTGGACAATTACGAGAATTTTTCACAGAGGATAAATGATGGATGCTCCTTCATTAAATTGCGATTGGTTTGATACAATTTATGTATGTGAACCATCACATGATTTTTCAACTTTATCTGAGCATACCTCCAGAATAAAATATGTAACTTCTGGATTCGATGATCAAGATATTGTTATCAAAATTATTGCTGAGTCTTTTGCTGAATTCAATCCTGAAAAAGATGCTTTTCTCCCAGCTGGAAAAACATTTATGAATTTCATTATTGGAATAGTTTTAGGCAAATTATTTCCAGATACTGAAATAAATATGGGAGTGTATAAGAATAAAGAATATTCATTTATTAAAATTCGAGTAGGAGAAATAGATGACGAAACCACGTAGATTTTCACATACAAGTATGTCAACTTGGCGCAGATGTAAGCAAAGATATTTTTGGAAATATGTAAAAAATTATGTTCCCGTTGCTGGAGTTGGTCTAATTAAAGGTTCTGCTTGCCATAAAGCAATGGATGAATGGTACAGAACGGCAGATGATAAAGAAGCTATGCGGATAGCTATGGATCATTTGACTGATGCAGAGATGACTTTGGATTCATCCTTGGACAAGGAGTGGGATTTGTTACAAGTTGTTCTACCGCGATATTTCGACTGGGCTAGAGATAACGATAGCTTTACAGTGGAAAAAACAGAGTTTAAATTTGAAATTGACATAGCTGGAATTCCAGTTATTGGTTATATAGATGGAATAGTAAAAATAAAAGATATGACTTGGATCTTAGAGCATAAATTTCTGAAACAGGTGTCTACTGGACATTTAGATGTGGATGCTCAAATAAGTCTATATATGTTAGCTTCGCATAAAATTGGTCTTAATCCGTATGGTGTCTTATATAACATTGTACGGATGACAAAAGGTGGGAAAGCAGCGAATGAACCTGTTGAACGGATACGATTGTTTCGAAATATCGAGGGGTTGGAATATATCGAGAATGAGATAACCAAACAATTAGGCGAAATGCGAGACTTCCATGAAAATGTACCTAATGTTGGATATATGATTTATAGAACTCCTGTACGTGAATGTGCTTGGGATTGTTCTTTCTTTCCCGTATGTCAAAGCATAAATGATTGTGGAGATGCTGATATTATTTTAGAATCATTTGAACGAGATTTTACTAGAGATGCGTAAGGAGAAAGTAAATGCGTGATGAAGAAGGACGATTAATGTTAGAAACTCATTCTGGAGTATTTAATACTAAAAGAGTGAAAATGCTAGTGTACGGTGAGTCAGGAGTTGGTAAGACCAGATTTGGCTCAACCTGGGATGAGGTTGTATTTCTTGACATAGATGGAGGTTTAGATTCAGTTAAGTTGAAGGTAGGTAAATTTGGTATTGAACTATGGGAAGATCTAGAGGAAGCTTTTGAGTTTATTGAACAGTCCGAGCATGGCTATAAAACAGTTGTTGTAGATTCTCTTAATGAACTTCAAGAAAAATGTATGGAATATTTAATCAGGAAATTTCCTGCTATACGAAGAGCCTATCAAGATCTACCTAGTCAGTCAGATTATGGATATATGCTTCATAGAGCCGACAAAATGGTTCGAGATTTGAAGAGTTTGCCCATGAATGTTATATTTGTAGCTCAGTCTGAAGCTAGACAATATGAAACTGACCCTATCGTTCCACAGCTTGTTGGTAAAAAGACTGCCAGAAATTACTGTCGAATGATGGATATTGTTGGATTTATGGACAAGTCTGAAAATGCAGAAGGAGAGACTATACGAGTAATGACATTTGATGGTCAACTACAAGTAACAAAAGATCGTTCAGATGCGTTGCCTCAAATAATGGAAGGTCCCACATATGAACAAATCATGTCATTTTGGGCGTAATCAATTTTTTAGTTCACAATTAAGGAGTAATTAAATATGACAAAAGTAAATTTGAAGCGTGAAATTGTTGAGCTCTCTGAAGGGATACATCTCTTCAAGATCACCAAAAGTGAAGAACGGCAGACTGGGGAATTTCCGTATTGGATGTTCCAACTCACTTGCCAGGATAATACTCCGGAGAAGGGTGCTACCACTCTTCTGATGGTATCTTTGTCCCCGAATGCTCGTTGGAAAACCGAAGAATTTTTCAATGCTTGCGGAGTTCCGGAAACCGGTGAGATGGATCATCACGATTTTGTTGGCAAGGTTATTCGTGGTAAGATTGCCAATGAAGAATATCAGGGAACAATGAGACAGAAATGTGTTCAGGTATTTGCTCGAAGCGACAAAGCAGCGAAAACTTCTCCAGTTGTGACAGCCAAGTCCAGTCATACAATGTCTGGATCTGACAGCAACGTTCCAGAAGTTAAGATGCCTGAAGGCATACCTACGGACGTTTTGAAGTAGTTCCAGCTATTTTCTGGTGTAAGGCGGGGGGAGGACGAGGAGTACTCCCCCGCCGTTTTTTTTATTATGTTCTGGCTAGGTCTTGATCCCGGACGCACGACAGGAGTTGCTATCGCTACTGTTACGAATACTTCCTTGGATGTATTTTCGTATAATTCTGAAATATTTCTCAAATTATGTCAGGATGAACCTCAAATTTTTTCATTGATAGACAGTATGTTTGACAAAGTTATCATAGAAAAATTTCCCTTGAGAACCAGTCCCATATATAGTTATTTAGATCAAATATTCGGCACTAAGAAATTTATTCGTATACTTCCAGGACATTGGAAACCCATAGCGAAAGCTCGAAAATGGAAATATAAAAATATTAGTCAACATGAATCAGATGCTTTAAATCTTTTACGCTATCATTTTCTTATTACTCGTAACATTGATCCAAACATAATATTTCAATCCGGAGGATAACATGCGAGTTGCTATTTTAGGAGGGGGTCCGTCTGCTGCATATGCTTTCCAAGCTGCATCAGAGGAAAAATGTGATATAGATGTTTTTGCTACGGATTTACGAATGGAAGTGTCTGGAGCTTTTTGGCTTAGATGGCTTCCTGCTTCTATGTCTGACCATAGTCAACAATTTCCAATTCATATAACTTCAGTTGGAGATTCTTTGGGATATGTTGGAAAACAATGGGGAGATGATACATTAGCTTCATCCTTTTCGTATCAATACTTTATGGAATTTGCATTTGAACCATATTTTGTTTTAGGTTCATTGTGGCAAAATTTACATGCGATTAAAGCTAGAACATTTACTTCCGCAGAAGAAATAATTCGACTGGCAAAATCTTATGACATTGTATTTAAATCCTTCTTGCTTCAAGAAGAGATAACTTCGAATATGTGTAAAGGTCTTGTATACATTCCAGTATTACTAAAAAAATGTCAAAGCGAATTTAATTTGGTTCTCTATAATGGACTTCGAGACGATCCCGTTGTTCGAATGTCTATGTTATTTGGCAAACTCTCTGTGGAATATGCTTTTTGGTATAATTCTAAGGAAGAGCTATCTACATTTCTTGATCTTCATCCAACTATTCCTGTAGAGTTGCTAACTTTTCCAACAAATGTTTTTTCTATTGGACGTTTGGCTACAGGAAATAGAAAATTATTAGCTCATGAAGTTTATACCAAAGTAAAGGAAGTCATTCGAAATGGGCAATGATAAAAATATTTTGAAACTTATGCTAGAACAGCAGTCAAAATATAACAACGTAATACGAGCGGCAAATCCTTTGTCGAAAGAAGAATGGACATCTACTTATTTACTTGGTTTGATTTCAGAAATAGATGATGTTTTAGATGCTATTCATTGGAAAAGACATCGTAAGCAAGACATTAAATTTATTGAAACTAATATAGGACATCAACTAGCTGATCTTACTAAATATGTTTTATCTCTATGGGAAATCTGGGGATTTTCGGCAGAGCAAATTCAAATATATGTTGATAGAAAAAGCAAATTTCTTGAACATATGTTAACTCAGGAAAATATACTTCTTACAAATGAGCAAATTTTAATTGTTGATTTAGATGGAATTTTGGTAAATTTACATGACACAATTATTGAGTGGGCTGACCAAGATACTTCAGACATACCTCAATCAACATTACTGATGGATCAAGTATTGTCTATGAGATATCCTGACTATGCAGTAATGAAACGAGGATTGGAAGAAGCTGGAATGTACGTATTTGCTCAGGAATATAAAGACGCTACGCAATATGTGAAAAAATTACAATCTATAGGATTCAAAGTCATATTCGTTACAGCTAGACCATTTCCTGAAATTCAAAGTGTATGGTTTGACACATATTCATGGCTGTCTTTACACGGATTAAATCCTGAATATCTCTTGTTTGTTAAAGATAAGAGAATATTGTTAGCTGATGAACTTGCAGTCAACAATAAAGTTATTATTTTAGATGATGATCCAGTATGGATTATGCGAGCAGCAACTTCAGGAATTCCAGTTATTGCTCGTAGATTTCCGTATAACGAATTTTTGGAGGGAGAATTAAATAACGTAGCTTTTGTAGATAATTTTATGGAGGATCCCAAATATGGAGTCAGAACAACAATCAAACAACATGAAGCTAGAGCAAAGATTAGAGGATCGTGAACATCAGATTTGCACTAATGCTTTTGAAATGACCAATCTTTTTGTTCGAAAGAATAGAGAACACGGTGATGCTATTCTTGAAACTGGAGTGTTAGGAGCTAGTGTAGAATTGATAGGAGCAATTGCTAGATTGAGAACACATGTACTGAATGCTACGCCTGAAGAGCGTATAAAATCTACAGATGCTCTTGACAATATATTTAGGGACATAGGAATATATTCCATGATTGCATTGGCAATGATGGAATTAGGAAATTGGACAGGACAAGATGTAAAGGAGATCGAATATGGAGAACAATGTTGTACATCAGATTCAAAAGATTAGAAAAGACAATACAACTTACAATGTAAGATTTGTAAAGTCCCCAACCGCTAAGGTTTATCTGATCGATTGGATGAAACGAGCAGAACAAACCTTAGCTAAAGTCGTTGGAACTTACAGTGGAGTTTTAGATGCTATGGATGTTTCAGATAAAACTATAACCAAAGCTGTGAAAGATATGCACAATACTCAATTACGAACCCCCCTTGAAATGATGTATATAGTTTGGCTAATTACTGATGTGTCTAGAGCTTTTACCCATCAGTTAGTTAGAACTAGAGTAGGAGCATCTTACGCTCAAGAAAGTATGCGTTTCTTGGGTATGAAAAATACATATTCTATTTTAACAGCTACAAATATAGCTAATTCAAAAGATTGTAGCTCAGTATATACAGATGTTGGTGTATTAACTATAGATACGTATGAACTGCTACTTAAAAAGGGTATTCCTAGTCAAGATGCTCGAGGAATATTGCCCACTAATATTCTTACCGCTGTATTTTTCGGTTGTGCTTTATCAACTCTTGCTAACATTTACAAGCAGAGGATGTGTTGTCAAGCTCAAGCGGGAGAGTGGCAAGATGTTCTGACAAAGATGAAAGATTTAGCGAATAATACTTTGGGAGCTAATATTTCCTCATTTCTAAAAGCTCCGTATGAATATCCCGAGCCATGCGGATTTGAAGCTAGTTTTGATAGACCCTGTATATACAAGGATAAAAATGGTATCTCCGAGTAAATTACTTATAACTGAGGATATAATTATAGGAGATCCTGTATCCTATGTGTTTGTCAATCCTAATTATATGTTCAGTTTATGTAATAAAGGTCAGTCAGATTTTTTTGGTGAATTAGCTTCTAGAGCATCTGAACTGGCAAATCAACAAATGATAATAACTCTAGTAGCGGATATGCCTGTGAGTCAGTTAGAGAAAATTATTTTAGTCATATTCATGCCTGTATTTCAACCAGCTATTATAGATACTCGGGTGTTACAAGCAAAAGATAACTAACATGATATGATAGTTGCATCTTGCAAAAAGTGTGCAGAAATTGATTTAGAGACTCGTATGGGTTGGACTTTCTATTGCCCTACTTGTGATGCAGAATATGAGTTTTATGACATACAATTCATTACTGTAAGTATTTCGGAGGATAAGGATGGAAATGGGAATAATTTCACGGAGCAAAATTCTAGAGTGTTCCGGAAAGAAAGTAGCCATTGATCTTGAAACAACTGGATTAAAATTTTGGGATAATAAAATCATTGGCATGGGAATATATTGTCCAGACGCAGAAGTCTGGGGATATATGCCTGTGGAAAACTATAAAGAAATAGAAGATCTAAAAAATCTTACGAGACAGTTAAGTCCTGAAACAACTGTCATCATGCATAATGCTAAATTTGACTGTCACTTTTTGAGAATACAACCCAGAGAACTTGGATGGACTCTGTGGGATACGACAGTTATGGTTCATTTAGTAGATAGTCGTGTTCGTAAAGCATTAACGAACGCTGAACACATTTATCTTGGAAGTGATAGTAAAAGAGGATATCAAGAAGAACCTCCTAGAGGAAAGAAAAATAAAGTTTGGGAATGGGATTTAGACCTTACCGTCAAATACTGCTGTAACGATGCTCTTGTAACCTACGATCTAGCTGAAAAATTATATCCTGTACTGGAAGAGAATTTACTTCTTCCAGTATTTGTTAAGGATATGTTTTATCTTTGTGATTTAATAGATGTTGAAGAAACTGGATTTCTAGTCAATATACCTTATACGCATAGAGCTCACGATGCTTTACGAGAAACTGAGTCAAAATTAGCAGAAGCTTTATACGATTCTTGCGGTGCTAGATTTAATTGGCGCAGTCACAAGCAATTAAGTAATGCGATCTACGAGGGTCTCGGAATTGCTAGACCTGTAAATCCATTTGCTGATGCTGACGGAGTTGATCGCAGTAAATTTGCTGATAAAGGAAAGTACAATTCTGCTTCTACCAGTACCTTCCTTCTTATGGAGAAAGTAAAGCATCCTTTAGGAGAGCTAATAGCTTCTTTACGAGAAACTGCTAAACTGGCAAAGACACTTGAGCGATGGGCTACTCTATCAGACGAAAATAATGTAGTTCATTCTTCATTCAATCTAACAGGAACTAGAACAGGAAGATTAAGTTCAAGCAAACCTAATCTTCAAAATGTTCCTAGTTCTGTTCGGGGTAGATTCACTCAAAGTGTCTACACAGGCAGTATGGAACGAACTGAGGAATACAATCTTCGAAAAGCATTTATATCCCGTCCTGGTAAATCACTATTAGCAATTGACTATAAGCAAATGGAGATGCGAATGTTCGGTATTTTATCCGAAGACCCATTTATGCTCTCCTCCTTATATGCTGGAAGAGATATTCATGGAGATATTGCTGAAGCTGTATGGGGTACGAGAGATAAAGTTCATAGAGAATGGAGTAAAACTATTTCTTTTGGACTTATTTATGGAATGACTCTCGGTACTTTGATGTATCGATTAAATAAATCAAAATATGAAGCTAAGAAAATAACAGAAAAATATTATCAAACATTCCCCCGTATTCAACCCTGGCTTCTTGAGAGAATTGCTCAATGTGAAGATTATTTATATCTTAGATATTGGAGTGGGAGAATATGGAGAGAAGAAGATAGAGACTATATGTATCGTGGAGCTAATGCACAGATTCAAGGAGGGTGCGCTGACATTTTATCTGTAGCTGAAATACGCTCAGCCAAGTGGTGCAGAAAGCAAGGGACTGACCATAATCTTTTAAATTTAGTTCATGATGAATTAATCTTTGAAATTCCGGATGAACATTTAGTTCGTTCTGCTAATAAGCTAAGTGAACTTATGCAAGTTCCTGATATTTTCAACATACCATTTGTAACTGATACTAAAATTGGAAAAAGTTATGGTGAACTTTATCCGCTTGATTCAGAAGTTATAGCCTCTGAACAAGAATTTTCGCAGTCTGAATTAGAAGCATTTTTATTAGCATCTGAAATAGCTTCAGAAGAACGTAGAGTATCTCAAGAAAAAGTACAAGCACAAGTACAAGCACAAGAGAATAATTAATGACTGAAAATGACCACATCGTACGACTACTTCTACGCATTTTCGGAGACAATCCTTATCATGCTGTTGCTAGAAGTAGAGGTACTGATATTGCATATACTCCGGTAGAAGCATCTCTCACTGAAAATATTCTACAGGAACATATAGATGGAAATGTTATTGCTGGAGCTTATCAACTCCAACAAACATCAAATTCAGTTAGGTGGTTAGGATGGGATGTCGATAGTATTGATCTTGAAAAAGCTAAAGAGATTGTACTCAGGATTACTGCTTATTTGGAAGATATACCTCATGTTATTGAATATTCAGGTGGTAAAGGCTATCATGTTTTAATTTTCCTAGAAGAACCCATGTTAGCTAAACACGCGAAAAAGGTTGCAGAATGGGTTCGAGCAACCGAGAACCTGCCGTCTAGTGGAGCAACTCATGTAGAGACATTTCCTAAACAAGACTCTCTATCCAAGTCAAGACCCAAAGGAAATCTTCTAAAAATTCCGCTTGGAGTTCATCCAAAAACAGGGGAATTTAGTAAGTTCATAGATCCAGAAGCAAATTGGGAAAAAGGACCAATTTTGGATCCTATAGTTATGCTTAGTCGTAAAACTAATTATCAAAATATAATGAGCATAATTCAGGAAGAACATCCACCAGACCTTCAATTAGTAGCTTTGTTATCTGAATATTGGATTGAAGGAAAACGTCATGACTTATCTTTATACTTATCGGGATTCTTAGCTCACGAAGGTTGGGGTTCGGATCAATCTAAAGAACTTATACGTAAAATCGCTGAGGCTACGCATGACAATGATTTAGCAAATAGATTTCAAACTATAAGGTCTACATTTGCTCGCCACAAAGAAGGTAAAAGTGTCAGAGGTCGACAAGGATTGGGAGAGATCCTTCCAGTAACAGCAATGAGAAAGTTGACAGAGTTGGTATCTTTGATGCGAGCTCCCGATACTGTAAATCTTCTTGATGATATTAGATATACAAAAGGTCAGCCAAAGCTAACACTTGTCAGACTTGCAAGTAGTACGATTTGGAGCATCTTAAATGATGAAGGTGGTAAAATATTTCAAGTGTCTGAACAAGGTAGAGTGTTCTGGTATAACAAAGAAACCAAACTCGTTCTTGAAGAAGGTACTGAAATGTGGAGTTCTACTTTGAACAAAAAGTTTGGATTAAATCCTCAGGATAACTTTAGTCGAGTAACAACTGTAGAATTAAGACTCCGAATGGTGCGAGAGGCTCCGATAATTCCATTACGAAATAGAACATATTGGGATATTGACAAAGAAAAATTATTCGTAAA
>Ga0209976_10000068_pt1 | contig 73356 bp, 113 predicted proteins | sample SumtaG_FD_182806 | JGI IMG/M metagenome (GOLD analysis project Ga0209976, IMG submission 182806) | Deep subsurface microbial communities from Indian Ocean to uncover new lineages of life (NeLLi) - Sumatra_00157 metaG (SPAdes) (version 2) | ecosystem: Environmental > Aquatic > Marine > Oceanic... | reverse complement strand
GTCGCGAATCTGAACGGCACCGGGGGGGGCCCTTGCGCACAGGACCCGCTCGCTCGATGGCTAAAACAGCATGTTTTAAGGGGTTTCGTGACTTCACGCTGTACCGCTTTTCATGCTGTTATTCTGATCGATCGCGAAACAACTACGTTTAAAGGGGTTCCGTGCCCTCTTCAACCTGCACGAAACGTGCTGCTTTTCCTGTAGGCCCTGGCCTTTCACTAGAACCCCATCAGTCGAAGCCGCCTAAGCTGGAACTTCAGAGACTTGATGTGCAGTCGTGGGAGTTTCGGATTGATGAACTGAATCGTGGGCTCGAGCGTTGGCGTGGGCTTGATGAACCTGCTCTTTGTTTTCAGATTCCAAATCATGTCGAACTTGACTTTCCGCTTACCACCACGCATGCGAAAGATGCCCTTGGTTCGTTCAGTGTGAAGGAAAACAAACTTCCTCCCTGCCTTGCGCGCGATGCGAATGCTTGCCGCGTTTCTCTGGCGCTTGCTCCCCTTACGTCCTCGCATGGCCAGGCTGATAGCCTTCATTGCATTGGCGCGTCTTACTAGCCTGAGCCTTGGCTTGGTCTTTTCACCTGAGGCGGCAGGCATGGGAACGGCACCCCTATCAATGCCCCCGTCCTCCTGCGTTCGCATGTAGCGCTCGGTGTGCCCTAGTACGGCCTCCATCGTTGGCAGGTTGGTGCCTCTGGCCTTGTTGACGCCTATCCGCCGCTCAGTGAATCGGTTTCGGGTGATGAGCTTCGTGCGGATAGCCCCTTGCCATGTGAACCGACCGAGGAAGGCCGACTCATTCAGGCTGTTACGGGTAGCGTGGGGGATGGCTTGCGTCCTCACCTTGTCGAGCTCCAACGCGAGCTTCAACATCTCGTCCATGTCGGCGTCGAAATCTTGGCGGCTCATTTGCTCTTCGCTCGTTGCTGCGCTTGGCGCAAAATCAAAACACCGTAAACCTGACTAGGCCGGACGCCGATCTCGAGCGCGATGAGCCCTATCGATACGGTGATGCACTCGTTGCAGATCGCGTAGCCCTCTGGCGCGGCGATGAGGTGTAGGACCTCGCGCTTCGGCTTCCCGCAGAACGCGCAACGGATCCCGTCGGTGTGGAGGATGATCTTCGTCATCCGAGACCCCCGATCCGGGTGCCTTCACAAATACATGTGCGGGGGCGCGCGCGCGTGTGCGCGTGTCCAGTGGATTTGCGTTCACTTGTGTCCAAAATAGTCCAAAAAAGACGCATTCGCGGGGGGCGTTTTGGGCCGCGGAAACTCGGGCCCCTGAGTTTCGGGAACTGGTCAGACCTCATCGCAAAGTGGTCCTCCACGCCGAGCCACAAGCGCGAACGCGGATCCGAAACTCGCCGCTTTCGCGTTGCGACGGATCGCGAGCTCGGCAAACGCGCTCCGCGGCGCTCCGACTCAACAACGCCTCGCGAGTCCACGCGCGGATCTCGTCGCGGCGTCGCTCGACCGCGGTGCGGAAGTCGCGGAGCTCATCCTCGAACGGATCCCGCGGCGCACGATACGGCGGCCGCGATTCGATGGCATCACGCACCATGGTCGCCCAATCGGCGGTGACTTCGACGCCGTTGATGTAGATCACCATCCGATCGTAGCTGTAGACGTTCGTCGGCCGGTTGTCGGCGATCACGGCGCGACCTCTGGCAAGAATGCCCACCAAGGCGCGAGGTCCTTGCATCGCTCAACGAGCTCGGCCTTGTTGTGTCCCAAAACGTCGAAGTAGCTCTCAAGCGCTTCCTCGAATTGTTCGAACGTCTCCCAAGCCCACTCACCGGGTACTCCGATGTACCGGTCTTTGACGGTGTCCCAAAACGAGAACCGACAACCGGCAATGTCGGCGCCTCGAATGTCGACGAACCGGATCACGCGCCAAACTCCTCGGCCTTGGCGAGCTCCTCGCGGAGTTGTCGCCCGCGGACCTTCCAATTGTGGGTGTCACGCGACCAACCTCGGCCGGAGACCTCGCGGAGCATGTAACCGAGAATGTCGAAGTAATGGCCGAGGTGCTCACGACATCGGTTGCGTCGTTGCGCGGCCAAAACTTCCGGCGTCCGGTGCTCCCACCCGTAGCAGCCAAAACCGGGTGCGGTGAATAGATTCGCGCCGATGCCGCCCTCCGCCATGCAAACAACGATGACTTGAGACTCGTCGTCACGCTGACACTCTCGGAGCGGCAATAGTGCTTCGTCCTCGCCAACATCTAGCTCCCAATGTCGACACGTCGCGCACTGTTGAACGATGGGCACGCTCGTCATGGCTTCGACTCGGCGAGCTTGAAAGGCGTCCCGGTGTACTCGCCGCGCGGATTGCGAAACCGCTCCGCCGGTGTGAGCTCTCGACGGTACCGATAGACCGGCACGACCGTCCGGCCCTTGAGGCTTGCATGCGGCCGAATCTCGACTCCTTGGAGCGCATAGCGGTCGCAACTGTCATCGGGAATCGTCGCGAGCTCTTCGGCGCGTTCTTTGAACTCCTCGAAGGCTTCGGTGCCTAGCCAGAGCGCAACGAGCGGATCGGGCTTGGCTTCCAAGCGCGCCATCAATGCCGCAAGCTCGTCGAGGTCGATCGGCGGGTGCTCGCCGTTGGCCGAGTAGTTTCCGTCATCGCTCATCGTATGGGCTCCTCAAAACAGCTTTAACTGTGGCGCGCGGTTGTGGTTGCTTGGCGCTTGCGGCGGCTTCATGGCGCCGACGTCGCCGACCCGGTGAGTGATGCGCGCCGACGCAATCGCGACATAGTCCGGATCCTTGTCGATGCCGATGAACCGGAAACCCTCCGCGGTCGCGCCGACGCCGGTGCTTCCCGATCCGCAAAACGGGTCGAGGACGAGCCCACCCGGTGGCGTGATGAGCCGACAGAGCCACCGCATGAGCTCGACCGGCTTGACGGTGGGGTGATGGTTGCGGACGCTCTCAGCGGTCCGACCCGCGCCGGTGCGCGGTGAGTCGAGCCGCGCTTGCCCTTCCTTGCTATGCGTCGCCTCGGCCGCCGTCTTGGCGGGTAGGTCCTCGCAACCGGCCTCGCGTTCTGCTCTGCTCGCCTTGGCGACGTAACGGAACGGCGCGTCCATCTCACCGAGCTCGAATTGTGGAAAAAACCGGGAAGCGTCGCCGGAGTCGTTGCGCGCCAAGTGCGGCGCGTCGATGCCGCCGAACATGCCGCCGGGATAGTCCGGCGCATGGGAGCCACCGCCCGACATGCCGGGCCGCTCCCCGCTCTGCTCGCCCATAGCCCGCACCGGGCAACCGTCGGCGCAATCGTAAGCGGAGATGGTTTCGGCCTCACCGTACTCGCGCCCCGTTCCCCTTTCGTAGCTCCCCTCGCTGCCTGAATAACCGCCAAGCGGCCCCGCAGTATTCTGGGCACCCTTCACCCGTTTCGTCCCGACCCGCCGACATTCGGGCAAATGCGCGAGGAGCAAGTTGGGCGGCCAACGACCGTTGGCCGAAAACTCAATTTCCGCGCCGCGGCCATCTCTGAGACCCGCACCCGCATCGCTGTATCGTTGGTGACTGACGCCGCTCCCCTTGTATGTTCGCTTGTCAGTCCCGACCCGGCACCCGTCGACATTGATCGCGCCCGTGCCATGTCGCTCGAGGTTGGCGGCAACCGTGCCGTCGAGCGGCTTGCGCGCGACGATGATCGGCTCGTATGCCGGCTTGAGCGCGGTGCCTAGGCCGCTAGGGATACGCGGTTTGCCGCACCTTCCACATGCCGGCCATGCTCCGCTAACTTGTGGCTCCGATTGTCCGGCCACAATTCCAGGTTCGGCGGGTTGTTGTTCATCGGATTGTGATCGACGTGGTGCACCACTTCCGTTCGCGTCAACGGTCGACCCGCCAACCTCGCAATGATCAGTCGATGCTCCATGACGTAACCGTCTTTGCGCGCCATCGTCATCAATTCCGCCGGGCAGCGAACGTACTTCACCGAGATCGGGTAGTTCCCCTTGCGCCTCCGGTAGGTAACGCCCCCCTTCCACGCTGGGTTGTTCGCGCCGCGCATTTGCGGCAACGGTTTCCGCGGGCCGGTGTTTAGGTGCACCTTGTTCCGACATGACCGGCTGCAAAACTTGCCCCGGTTCTCTCGCAGTCGACACGGCCGCCGATACATCCCCGCTCCGCACCGGTCGCATGTCGTGTTGCAAAACCGGCTCGGATCCTTTGGATCTCTCATCACAACCACATCTTTCATCCGCTAACGCTTTCGATATATTCAAACTTTTTGGGAATCCGCTCCCATAAATCCAAGCGATCGAATCCCTGAGCTCGAAGCCGGCATCCTCGATCGCGCATGCGAGCCGGTGAGCCGTCCGCGTTCCGCCCATCGCGACGAGGTGTGCACCTGGCTTCATGACACGCAACACCGCTCGCCAATACTCCGGCCCCGGTACACTGTGATCCCAGGCCTTGCCCATGAACCCGAGACCGTAAGGCGGATCGCTGACTACGGCGTCAACGCACTCATCGGGAAGCATCGCCAAAACGTCGAGGCAATTGCCAAGCTCGATCCGCCAACCCCAATCCGTCATCGGCGCGGCTTCCGTTCTCGCTTGATGTCCTCGACCTCGTCCTCGAGGGCCTCGAGGCGCGAGTTGATTGCGACCATCGCCGATACCTCGGTGAGCTCGGCGAACTTGTCCGGCCGGATCTTGGCGAGGACCGCGATGTCGACCCATAGCTTGCCGTTGGGTTTGGCGCTTCGACGGAACAACAGCGCGCCATGTTTGGCCCGGTGCTTCTCGTCCATCTCGCGCAGGTATTCCAGCGCGCCGCGCTTGGTCATGCGCAACCGCTTGGCAGCATCGGCGATGCTCAGAGGTTGCACGCCATCGCCATCGGCACCGGCACCAACCGACGCTTCCCGGCCCCCGTGGACGCCTCAGCGATGAACATCGAGTCGGCCGGCCGCCGCTTGGACGGCTTGCGGCGCTTCCGCTTGCGCACCTCTGGCGGTGCCTTGGTCCGCCTGTAGGCCTCATGGGCGCGCGTCAACAGGGATTGCGCGGCGTTGAGCTCGCGCATGTCAAGATCCTCGTGCGCCTCGTGGAGCTCGGCCTCGAGCGGTGACCAATCCGGCAACGTCTTGACGATATCCGCAAAGCCCATCAACAGCGCTTGGAGTAGGGCGAGCTCTTGACCGAGCGGGGAGCGCGCGAGGGCGGCCTTGGCGTAGTGCGCTCGCTTGACGATCGCCACGATGCCGGGCCCATACTTGTTGACGTCCGGATTTCGGTAACGGCGATCGGTGTACGCGATCTCGATGATGGCTTGGAGCCGCGGCGGGAGTTGTTTCAGCCGGCCGAGGATCCGCCGCTGTAGGCCGGCGGCTCGTTGCATGTGCTCTGGCGGCCCTAGCGTCGAGCTGGCGTCGCCGTGTGCCTTCTCGCCACCGCCGATCATGGCGATCGCGGTGAGCGAGTCCCAACTTGACGTGAAGCCGAGCTCACACGCCGACGCCGAGAACAGCCAAGCGAGCTCGGGGATCGCGCCAAACGCCTCGAGGCCTCTGAACACCGCGACGCCATGGATGCGCGGGCTCGGTTTCCGGTTCGGATCGTCCTCGTGGTCGGTGGGGTCGAGGTCGAGCGCGACGATCCCACCGTTGCGCCAACCTTGGTTGTCCTTCTCGCGGCTCTTCTTGCGCTTGCGTTGCCGACTGCGTTTGCTCATTGGTCCCCGTCAATTCAGGCCGCGATCAATTTGTCGGTTTCGGTGAATAGCTCGATGAGCTCTCGACTGTTCATTCGGATGAGCTTGAAAACAAGCACCCTCCGCGCCGGTGCGGTGAGCTTGTCGGCCATGCGCAACAACTTCAAACATCCTTGGTCGTTGAAGCGGATCGCGTTGAGAATGGCACCGGCCGGCGTGTAGCCAACGAGCTCGGCGTATTCATACAGCGCGCGCGACGACGAGAACCGGCCCGTGACGCGATCCGCGTTGTCTAACTCTACGAACGGCGCAAGGAGTCGCGTGCATTTGGGATTCTGCATTTTCCTCAGCGCTTTGGCCTCGACCTGGCGCATGCGCTCGCGCGTGACGCCGAAGTGTTTGCCGATAAATTCGAGCGTCCCCTCCCTGTTGAGACACCGGCAACAGTTGCCGGCCGTCACGCACTCGCGACAAGCCCACGTCATGCAATCGACGCAACCCCAACCGACCGATCGCTTTTTCTTGCACTGCTCACACTTCCAAACGAAACCGCTCATCGGATACAGGCCAGGCCAATTGATACCGCCGGTGCTTGGCGCGCTGTATGGCTCGACGTCATCACCGCGCGGCTCATCGAGCGCGGCCATCGGACCGAGCTCCGCGCAAAGCGCCGCTCGATATCCATTCTCAAATCGCTCGTCCCAACCATGGCCATAGAGTGAGCGCGTCGTCTCGAAATGTCGGGCGAGTCCGCTCCGGCGATGCGCGTCGCGCTCGAGCGACATGCCGCGACGCCATTCGCTCAAACACCGAGGACACATCGGCGATGTGTTGTCTCGGATAGCGCCGTTGAGCTGTACCGAGCTGCGTACCTGTGGCGCGCCGCACTGGCAACGGCAATCCCAAAAGCGTCCATACCTCGTTGGATCCTTTTCGCTCAACGCCTCGACGGTGAGCTCACCAACCTCGTCGCCGATCTCGAAAAGGTTCCGATTGCGCTTGCTCATCGCCTCGCCCTCGCCGCGCGCTTCGCTTCCTCTTTCCACTCTTGGAGCTCGGTCTTGACGCTGTCCAACATCGCGAGATCGTCCGCGCTCGGTTCGTCCTCGTTGCCGACGGACTTGACGAGGCCGATGAATAGCGCCGCCGCGCCCGCATAGAAAGCAAGCCGGGATTCGATGCGCTGAATGTCGCCGGCTGTCGGCGGCAACACTTCCCGATTGTAGCTATCCCATGCGGACGCGATGAGCCTGCTCATGCCTTACCTCGTCGGCGCGGCGTGTCGCGATGGCTCCGGTCGAGGTCCGCCGGGTGCGGTCGCTGGCGTCGGCATGACCCGACGGCGAATCACTTTGAGTTGGTGCTCGTCGAAAGTCCCGTTGTCGAGCGCCTTGCCGTCCTTGCTGAGTTTCTCAGGCTCGAGCGTGACGCGGACGCATCCGTTGAGCCAAGTCGAGATGCAACAGACGATGCCCTTGAATCCGCTGATCTGGTCTTGCACTCGATCGCCGAGTGCCGGTCGTGCGCCTACGCGCGTTGTTCGTTTCGTTGCCATTCGATGATCTCCCTTCGAGCCGTCTACCTAAACAACATCGCCACCAAGACGACGTTCAGAACGATTGAGAGCGCCAACGCTAGGCCGGTCCACTCGCCGCGGTTGGTGCGCGCGACGAGGTCGGCCTCAAGTCGTGCGACCATCTCGCGCCACCGTCGGAGCTCGTCGGCTTGCGCGTTTTGTATAGCTCTCTGTATCGGATCGTTCATTGGAATACATTCCCGATCCAGTAACCGTTGAGCGCCGCTGAGATACCGAGCGCGACGCGCAACCAAACAAACCGACGGTTGACCATCTGAGCGACACCGTGGAGCTCCTTGACCTCGCGCTCGAGTTTCGCCATGCCGTCGCGCCACCGATCGATCTCGTTGGTCTCATGCGCGACCATCGCGAGATGTGGCGGCGAGCCCGCTCCGAACAGGAACGCCGCGCGCGCGCGACAACAGACCCGCTCGATGCCATCGGGGAGCGGCCCACCGGTGATGATCGTCCGCTCGCTCATGCCACTTGATCCAGGTTGCGCCGTTGGCGTTGGCCTTCCTCGATGGTGGTCCGCGAATAGCCTTGGAAGGCCGACATCGGTCCAACGCCCTCGCGCCAACGGATGATCCGCTCGGGGTTGCGCTTGGTGTGAAACGTCTCCGAGCTCACCTCATGCCAACCGTCGAGGAAGTCGAGCCAATCCTCCGAGTCGTATTGGCCGCGCGGCTTGATGTGGTGCGCGCTCATGACTGGCGCTGCTTTCCGACTCCGAGGTTGGCCTTGGCCCGCGCGCCGACGCCGGCCTTGACCTTGATTCGGCCAGTGCCTTTGATTTGACCAGCGGCGCGACCGGCGCGCGTAATCTCCTCGAAAAACGGTTGGAGGTCCGCGACGCGGATCGACGTCTCGCCCTCGCCCTTGAGCTTGAGGATCTCGTCGGCCAACCGCGCCTTCGCTTCAATGAGTTGCTCCAATGGTGTCATCCGCCGTTGCCTTTCGAGTTGTGCGGTCCTGGTAGGTTCATCGCGCGTTTGAGTTGCGCGTTGACGATGTCGCGATCCTTGGTGGTGAGCTCGGCTTGTAAGAGCATGCCGAATTTGTCATGCATCGTTTTCTCGACTCCCTTGAGCGCCGCGCGGAGGAAAAACTCAAGAAACCGCATCATGCTGGCGTCGAAGCGACCGACCTTGAGGAGCTCGGCGAGCTCGCTCGTGCAACGTACCAACCGCGCTTGGTCGGTCTCGTCTTGTGGACCGGCCAACGCTTTGAGCTTCTCCCATTGCGCGGCGGTGATGACGATTTCGTCACCGACGTCGAGCTCGGTGAGCTCGGCCATGAAATGGTCAAACGCTCTCTGGAGACTTATTTCGGCAACGCTCATTTCGAAAACACCTCGACGATCTTGCCTCGGCCGCCGCCCTCGAAGGCCTTACGAAAAACCGCCTCACCGTAGCGGTCGAGAATCTGCTTTTGAGTCAGTCCCGACGTGATGATCGTCGGTAACTCCCGCTCATAGCGCTCGTTGAGGACGTCCTCGATCGCGGTGTCGTCGCCGGTGGCACGGTCCCAACCGAGATCGTCGAGGACGAGCACCGTCGCGCCCATCGCTTCCAACACGATCGGCGCCTCGTCTCGTCCTAGCGGGTGACGCTTGCGCGCTGTCGCGAGCCTCGACGCGTGCGCCCAGTGGAAGCGTTGGGCCCAGTACCAGAGCTCGCCGCCGGCCTTGGCACCCGCCGCGACTTGCTTGCGGAACAACAGACCCGCCGCGGTTGTCTTGCCCGCTTTGGTCGGACCGATGAGCGCCAGGCTATGGTCCTCGGGAGTCCAACCCATCGCCGCATCGTATAGCCGGCCGTTACACCGCGCCTTGAGCTCGCTTGCGGGCCCCGTCACGAATGGGGGCAACCGGTCCTTGACGAGCTCGCGCGCCTCCCTCGCCCGCTCACCGGCCGGCGTTGCGCGAAACTCCAAGGCCTTGGCGCGTTGGTCCGCCCATACGCCCTCAAAGTGGTCGCGCGCCTCGGCGATCGTCTCGTTGAGCGTTTTCATCGGCTGGCCTGGCTTGTCGCGCGCCGTCATCATGCGCCGGCCTTTGCCTCATCGAATGCAACGCACTCCTCGCGGAACGTCGCGCCGAGGTCATGGAGCCGATCGTACGGACTATCTGGGCGGCCGCCGCGTGCGTCGAATCCACGCATGAACGACAGAGCATCAAGCCGGGAAACGCCGACAGATTCAACCGCCGAGTAGTGCGGATAGTTGGGAATTAGCGAGGGAGCCGCTGGATAGCCGAGGAGCGCGCCGAACGGACAACAACAGTCGGCCGGCTGGAACATTGACACCGCAGGCACGACGCGTCCGCCGAGATGGCGCACCCGTTCGATGGCCCTCCACAGTCGCAAGGCGAGCTCGTTGACTTCTTGATCGGTCATTCGCTCGCCTCGTTCAGTTTGCGGATTGCCGCGATGACATCGGGGCTGCGCTCGATCTCAAGCCTGGCGAGATCGATGTCCTCCGGGCTCGGAAGGTTGCGCATCCAAGTGACGAGCAAGTCGCGCTCCTTTGCCGCGGCGTCGCGTTGCTCTGCAATGACGTCAGTCGATCGGCGCAACGCCGCCATCGCCTCATCGTGTCGGAGTTTGAGCTTTTTGACGTCCTCAACGAGATCGTCGCGTTGGCGTCTTAGATGTTCGAGGTGAACCAACGTTCCCTCTGCGAGGAGCGCATCCGCCTTCCGCCCTTCAAGCTTGAGGTACAGGGTCTCGCGTAAGTTATCGAGCGAGCGCTCTTCCAGGTCTGTGGTCATACCTGCACCTTCCTCGAGGATCCGATCGTGCCCGTCGGTGCGTCGAAGTCATCCGGACTAACGACACCGTGATCCGGTTGCCGGTGTCCGCGCTTGCCTCCGGCCGGTTTCCCGTTCTGTTGAGCGATGGCCGTCTTGACGTAACGAGCGATCTTGTTGTCGAGCCACTCGACGTCATGCTTGCCGGTGATGTTCTCGCGCGCCTGCGAAAGCATCTCGTCGAAGTTGCGATCGGTGAGTCCGAGTGCCTTGACCCAATCGACGAGCCGTTGCGACGGGAACCAATCCACAAACCGGATCCGCTCATGGATTGGGTCGTGACGCGCTGGCGGTCCGTCCTCGATCGTGTCCTTGCCGGTCCGCTCAATCCACCGCTCGAGGCGGGTGCGGCGAGGCGATCCCTCGGGGAGCTCGTCGGCCGTCAGTAGAGGCGCCTCAGATCCGCCACCGCCTGTTGCTTCTGCTTCTGCTTCTGCCTCTGCCTCTGCCTCTGCCTCTGCCTCTGCCTCTGCTTGGGCTGACTTGTTTGACATCGCGTTTGACGCTTTGACGTTCTGTTTGACCCTCTGGCGCTCACGGGACTCGCGCTTTTTCGTGCGGTTGTACTCGCGCCGCTCTTCCTCGTTGCGTAGGTCGCGATAGATCCGATGGCTCACGACATCGTATGTAAACGGGCCGGTCTTGATGAGCCGACGGCCGTCGTGTTCCTCGTTGCGGCTCTTCGGATCGGGCTCGCAGAGTGACGCAAGACACCGCTCGACGTTCTCCGGCGGCATGCCGATCGACGCGCCGCAGACGATTGGATTGACCTCGACGACAGAGTCGACGGTCGTGGCGATGATGTAGCCCCAAACCGCGAAAATCTCAGCGCCGGATCCAGCCATGGAGCCGGTGAAAGCACTCGCGAAAAACTTGCCGTAACCCATCGCTCAGGCCTCGAACACGCCAGGGATATCGCCCTCGGTGACAAACTCGCGCCGACAATGTGGGCACCGGATCTCGACCGGCATCGCATGCGGGCCGACGTCGAACACGACGCCGCCATTGATCTGGGCCATCGCCGCGCCGAGGATCGGCAATAGCGAGTCCTTGCCGCACCGTGGGCACGAGTACTCGATCTCGCTTTGCGGCGGCTCAGGGACCGCGCCGCGATTGACCAAGATCCACTTTCGGAGCATGTTCACGCCTGATACTGAACCGTCAAACGTATGTCAAACATCACGCGCTTTTGACATCGTTGACCGTCAACGACGGTCGCGCCGCGGTCACCCCAGGGCCCGCGCGGCACAACCGAGCCTCGACGCGAGCGATGAGCCGCAAGGTGTCTGAATCCTCCCGGTTTCGGAGCTCGTCGATGCGCCGACATGCGGCCATGATCGTCGTGTGGTCGCGCTTCCCGAATTCGCGCCCGAGGTATGGGAGCGACCAACGGAGATCGCGCCGGATCAACCATATCGCCACTTGACGAGGCCGCGAGATCGGGCGGTGTCTGTCCTTGCCGATGAGGTCGGCGACCGTTAGACCGGCGACCTCGGCCGCGGCGGTGATGTAGTCGAGGCCGGTGAGGCTATCGCGATCCGGTACGCGTCCGAGCTCGTCGACAAGGTGAGGCTCGAGGGCCTCGGCGGTGGCGCGTGACGCGGTGTCGATTTCAATCTCCATCGGGGGCGGTCTCCTCGGTTGCGGGTTCAGATTCATAGAGTCGGATCGTCGCCTTGGCTTCGTTGAGCTCGGCTTCGAGGTGTTTGATCATCGCCGCGTCGATCGCTCGCTTCGACACATGCGGCAACCCGCATCCGACAACCTCCTTGCATTCGGATCCGTCCTTGTGCCGTTGGCCCTCGAGTAGCTTGGCCCAAACCTTTTCGAGCTCTTTGATGAGCGTGGGGACTTCGAGCGACACCTTCCAAGCGTCGTCGCAAGTGAATGGCGCTTTGGCTAATAACGCTTCGAGCTCGGCGCGTCTCATGGCTTCTGCTCCCCGCTGCGCCGTTTCAGGATCGGGCCTGTCCACCAAATCGTCGCGCGGTGTGCAAAGTCAAAGTGAAAATACCCGCCGCGGTCGCAACGCGAGCAAATGACCAAACAAGACCCTTTCGCGCCCGTCGCTTCTGCGATCGTCGAATAGTCCGGCGCGTGTAGGCAATCGTCACCGCTTGGCTCTTCGACGTGTAGGAGCTCGTCGAACTTGGCGAGGATCCGTCTGAGACCATCGCGAAATGCGACAATCTCGTCTTTGAGCCGCGCGTTCTCTGCTCTGAGGCTCGCCCTGAGCTGGGTCTCGGTCATCTCCATCGTCGCCACCTCTCCGCGAGCCATGCCCGCGCCATACGAAACCGCCGCTCCCACTTCGTCTCGGTCCTCACGATGAGCATGAGCTCACCCGGTGCGGCCGGCTCACCGATCTTGACGTTGACGCCGAGCATCACCGTGATCGGTAAGCAGTCGTGGCCCCATTGATGGATGACATCTCTGAGCTCGTATTCGGCCCGCGCGAGACTCCCGACTGGCATGTGATGGTCGAGGATGCGCGCCCTTAGCTCGTCGTCGGTTTCTTCATTCGGTTCGTCGATGTCTCGCCGAACGATACCAGCGACGCGACCCCAGAATTCCAATATTTCTTTGTTGTTCATGGCGCGGCCAACTTCCACCGCACAAAGCGCACACCGAAAACGTAAAGCTCGCCCCACCGGACTACATGCGTCGCGTTTTCAACGACAAGGATGGAAACGGTCAACGGCGTGAGCATGAATCGCCATTCAAAAACGTGAAACACCCCGACTCTCATTAAACGCCTTTGCTCCTTGAGGGATCTCGGTGTCTGGTATTGTCCTGTCATCGTCTGGTACCTCCCGCGGCGACACCGACGGCGATGGCGTCGCCGATGTGGCTGCGTTTCTTCTTGGTTGGTGGAAGCTTGCAACCGGTGAGCCGCACGACGCACCGTTGCACATCCTCTTTGGTCGCCTTCTTGCCGGCACCGATCCGACTCTTAACCGAGCCGGTCGGGATCTCCTCATAGGTGCAACCATGTTGGACGGCCCACTCTTCGAGTCGACCGAGGAGCCTGAGCGTTTGCATCGCCTTCCAATCGATCCCTCGTTGTTGGAAGGTGAAGGCCTCGGCGACGATCCGCGTCGGTCGGTGGCGTTCGTACCACTGATCCAGCATCGGCATTATGAGATCGATCCGCTCGCGCGCATCCTCTGCGATCTCCTTGCGTCGCATCTCGGTCTCCATGTAACCCATCGCGATCACTCGCGGCCCGCGCGGCGTCCAGTCGATCGCTGCGATGCCGAAATTTGCAACGCCTGGATCCACGGCCAACACGGGAATTCTCACAACGCCCTCTGATGACCAGGATGACGGCAACGACCCTTTTTGCACCTGTCTCGGTTGTTGGCGGCCGGTGTACCAAGAAAAAGGTGATCTGGTCGCACACACGGTGGATTGTCGCACTTGTGACAGACGAACAATCCATCCGGTATCGGCCCGTTGATCAACGTCCATGAAACACGATGCGCCAATTCAGAAGCGCGCGGTCCCGCGACTCGCCCGTCTCGCATGAATGTTCCGTAGCCTTGGAGGTTGACCGCGCCACTCCATTCCCAACACTCACCATTCAGACGAACGAATCGAGCAAACCGTGCGCCAACCGGTTCAGCCTCAATGCGTTTTCGGTGTTGATCCTTCACCGAGCACGAAAGAGAGCAGAACCTTGAATTCAGTTTCTTCCTTCTGCCAGTTATCCAAACAGGCGCGCCACATACGATGCACGATTGCCAATGGCCTGTGACTTTCGAACATCCACAAGAGCGACTTTGCCCAAACTTCAAAGTATCCAAACGCACGATCTTAACCACACCGCAGGCGCAACGCGCGCGCACATGCCGACCGCTGATGTGTTCAACGACCACCCAGAGTCCAAAAGTGGTGCCTACGACTTCTGAACGATTCATCGGCGCCCCCAGTGGAGACACCTCATCGAACAGAAGATGAAACCATCTATGTCGACGTACGCCATCCGTGACGTGAGGTGGCAATGCCCACACCCGACAGGCTTATCCAGAATGTAATCTGGCGGAAATGAACCCACCTCCCAGTAGATCGGCACTTGAGCCGCTTGTTCTTCTGAACGATTCATTACGAAGAGCCCTTCGGAGCCATCGGCACGAGGTAGCCGCTGGTATAGAAGTCTGGTGGCCACTCGGGCAGACGTCGGGACTGTATCGTGTGCTGCTCCACCGTTCTCTCTACGTCGGGTGATTCCGACTCCGCCTCGAACAGAAAGAACATCGTCCCCACATGGCCATGCACCGGGCAAGACGTTAAGCCCACAAGATTCACGCTGACGAGGCATCCCAGAAAGCGACATAGACTCCCGGGCTCATTCCGTAGCTCGACGAGAAAAATCATGTGCATGCTCCGTGCTCGTCCATCCACACGCGGTCCATCACTTCGAGGAAGAGTTGCGACCGTTTCGATCGGCCGGTGCGGTATGCAACGACGCCGCGACGGACCGCCCCGCATCTCCTACAAACCAACTTGTGCCACTTGCGCGCGAATGCGAGCTCGACGTGCTTCGGAAGGTCGGCGCGAAGCGCGATGGTGTTGCGACCGCGGCGCGGACACTTCACCAAAGACCAAAACGGTCGAGCTCGCTTAGTCATCGCCACCTTTCACCGAGGCCAAGCCGTTGACGTCGAAAACGCGATGGACGTGAGTCAACGTAAACTCGTGATCTGCTTTGAGCTTGGGGCCGAGCACCTCGCGCGCGGTGACGTCGAGCAAGTCGCAACCGGTCGGATCCGCGGTGAGCACGTTGCAAGTGCCCTCGATGTGCTCAGGCGCCTCACCCGCGGTGAGTGTCACAAGCGGCGGATCGAAGTTGCGAAAACGGTACGCGACGCCCCACAGGGTCGCGCTGACTGGTTTGCCGATCATGCGCCTGCCTCTTTGAGAGCCGCTAAAATCGCCGTTCGCACCCAAGCCGCGACGCTCAGGGTTTGATCGCCCGCGGCTTTCTTGACGCGCTTCAAAAGTGGAAGCGGCAAGCGGACGAGGATCGCGGTGGGGCGCGTGCTCACTTCTTGCCTGGCGCCTTCTTGCGCGGTCGCGCCTTCTTGCGTGGCTTCTTGGCGGCCTTCTTGGCCGGCGCCTTCTTGCCGGATTTCTTCTTGCGCGCGTCGGCGATGTTGCTCACGTTGCCCTTGCCCTTGGTGTCCGTGGCTTCGAGTGGTTTGCCGGTCTTGGGGTCGAGCTCCTTGCCTTGGCCGTCGTAAAGGCCTTGTTGGCGCGCCGCCGCGCTCTTCTTGTTGCGCTTCGTCGAGGCGGACGCCTCGTGAGAGGCGACACTCTTGACCGGCATGATCGCGACGGTCCATTGCGTCTCTTTGCCGTCCCCGATTCGGAACACCGCAGCGGTATCCTTATCCTTTGGCGGGTAGCAATCGATCGCCTCGGTTGCCGCGGCCTTGGCGACCTTGTTGAGCGTCGCCAGGTACGGGCCGGCGAGCGTCACACATCGCGCGACGTCGCGTGTCGTCGAGGGTAGCTTCGTTTGCTTCGCGATGGCGGGGATGTTCGCTTGTGCGTTCGCCGCGTCCTTGCGGGTTGTGAGCGTCGAAATGTCGCCGTCATCGTCGTCGCCGACGCCTTCGAACTTTGCCTCATGGAGGCTTGCACCGTTAAAGATCAGGCGCGCGACTTGGTTGCCGGTAATGAGCTTGCGGCACGCGATCAAAAAGTCGCGATACACGAACCATTCGCGCTTGCCGCCCTTGGCAAACTTCTTGTCGCTTGTCCCGTCGGCCTCGACGGCCTTCTTGCCATCGGTCGCGCGCGCGTAACACCGATCGCCCTCGACGGTGAACGCCGCGCCATAGTAGTCGCGGCTCGACTTCTCGACTGATGTGAATGAGAGGAGCGCGACGAGCTCCACCCGGTTAAGTGCGATTCCTTCGCTGTTGCAGTCCATTGGCTTTCTCCCTCGCCGTGGCTTGGTTGTTGTGTCGAATGTGAAAGTCGAAAAAGTCTTGTCGGTGTGCCTCGGTGGGTTGCCGGTCATCGCGGCCACGACCGCACACCCAACACGGCCGAGGCTCGGCGCGGTTGAACGTCCGCGCTTCGAGGATGCAAACACATTCCCTCATTCGTGAGTCCGTCCAAGCGCGGCGAGCTCGGTCTTGAGCCACTCGCCAAAGATCCGCATCGGCCGCCGCATGAATTCGGCTTGGACCTCGCGCAAGATGTCGCCGCGCAACTTTGCCTCGCCCGTCGGTAGTGCTTTGCGTCGCATCGATGTCGGAACGAACGGCGACGGCTTATCGAGTCGCGTTTCGAGCTCGCGCAATTCCCGTCGCTTGCGATGTGAAATGGCTCCGGTCACCGCGGCATCTCCCGCACTCGAAGTGGTTCCGCCCATAGGCTTGGTGTGCCGCCCTTCTTGTCAGAGCTCTTCCAAGGTGGAGCCATATCAAGCGCCATGTCGCGCGTTGTTGGATGGGCGCCGACTTGCTTGACGAAGCACGCGACACCGCCGCGCGCGCAATCCGTCACGATGTCGTGGATCCATTCGAGGTGACACACCCGCGCGCCGTTGCCCGACTCACCGCCGGTGATGACCCAATCGAGCTTTGCTCTGCCGTGGGTATGATACTCGAGCGGGGTAACGGTCCCGCCCGCGGTAGCGCCTTCCCGATCGCACGCGTCGCACTCGACCATGTATGGAGACAAGTCGATCCCGCTTAGCAATGGCTCCGCGCTAACGAACCTCACCGCCGCCGGTGTCCGCATGAGCTCAGGGATCCGCTCGTCCGCGCGCTGTTGATCCTCGGCCGAGACGCCGAGCCAAACGTTGGGAAGCGGCCAAGCGTCGCCAAACACTTCCGCCGTTGGCATCGTCCAATCGGGGCGGTCGTCGCCGGCTAATGAGGTACACGCCTCCCATGCACAGGTCAAAAGCGCGTTCGGAATGTCGTACCGGCATAGGTCGTAAGCCCCGCCATGCTCCTCGGCGCCCTCGAACCATTCCCGCATCCGTCGCGCGCGCTTGGTGAGAACTTGAAAGGTGTGTTGAGGACAAGCCGCCATCACACCGAACACCGCGGCGATCTCGGCGTTGGTCAACCTCTCGTGAAACATATCCGAGGTGCTGTTGACAAACCAAGTTGTCGGCTTGTTGACGCGCATCGGCACCTTGAGCCGCTCAGGTAGGAACCTCACGACGCCCGACCAATCAACGCCAGGCCGCCGCGCGCTCTTGTCGCGGCGGATCGTGAGCCCTTCCGAGCGTTGCCCCGGTCCACTGAATCGATGCTCGAAGCGCATCGCGTAACAGTGATCGCAACCGGGCGAGACCCGCGAGCAACCGCCGACGGGGTTCCACGTCTTGCCCGCCGAGCCGTCCTTGTTGCGCGCCCATTCGATCTTCGTCATTCTGAAGCCTCCGCATGGGAAGTCGACATGGAGCGATGAAAGTTGCCGCGCATCGGCTCGGACTTAATCCGGCCGCTTATGCGTCCAAGATTCTGTCCGGTGAGAAATGGTGCAACCGATGTCGGGAGTGGAAACAGCGCGACGCCTTCGGACGCGATAAAAGTCGCGGCGACGGTCGAGCATCGGCCTGCATCGAATGTCGCGACCAAGTGTCTGACGGCCGACCGACAAACCGAGAACGACGCGTGCGCGCGAGCGTTGGCGAATCGTGGTGCTGTGATTGTGCTCGATGGTTCCCGACGAATGCGATCCGCAATGGTCGGTGCAAGGTTCATCGCAACGCCGACGAGCGACGCCGCTATGCAAACGACGCCGCTTTTAGACACTATCGGAAAAACCAAGTGAGCAAACGCCGTCGTGGCGTCGATGCCGTGCCTCTGGAGGCGCGTGAGGTGTTGCTTGATTATTTCGACGGCGAGTGTGCTTATTGCGGCAACCCGGCCGAAAGTTGGGATCACATCGTACCGGTCTCCAAGGGCGGAACAACGACGCCGTGGAACATCGTCCCCGCTTGCCGCTCGTGTAACAGTCGAAAACGCGACCGAGATCCAGACGACTGGCTCGCGTCTATCGATGAGGACCGCGCGCGCGTCGTATACGAGACGATGCTTCTCGAAGATATGCCGACTCACTTCCACGTCGCGCAATCTCATAACTCCACCAACGGCGGCGGCTCGCCGTAAGCCCTCGCGCATGCGGCCTTGGCAATGCGGTTGCACTCGTCGAGGTTGTCGCGCCGGTGAATGACGGCGCAAGCGTCCTTGAGTGGCATTCGGAACAAGCCAACCCAAAACCACATGGCCTCGGGCTGCTTGACCTCGAAATGCATCGGGTCGCCGCCTTCGACGAGTGGATGCATCACAACGACGCTCTGGATGATAACGACGCTCATCGCCGCACCGGCCGATCGAACATGTCGAGCTCAACGGGCACCGCTGCGCGGCATGCCTTAAACCTGGCGAGCCACTCGGTGTCACCGAGGCCATCGTCCTCGTCATCCTCGAAGGCGCGCGCGACGTCCTCGGCGTCGGCCTCGTTGCATGCCGACGCTTGCGAGCCGTCCGGACGGATCACCGCGCCGAGATTGAGCTCACAGTCGATGCACCAAGTTGTCAACGCTTCGGCCCTTTCGTCTCGTTGTACGCGTCGCGGATGGTCTCGAGAGGCCCGCGGTCATCGCCGAGCCAAAAGAAGCGCGCCGGGTCGTGTCTGATCGTTTCGAGGACCTCGACAACGGTGAGCGAACGAGCGAGCTCAGGCCCGATCCCGAGCAAATGCGTCGCAACCGCGCGCTCATCGTATGGATGCGGGATCCTGAGTCGGATCCCGTGCTCGTCGGTGACGATGTAAACGCTCATGCCGGGTTCACCGTCCGGTCATCTCGTGGGAGCTCCAACACTCGCGACCACCGCACGCGGTCCGGGTAATACTCCTCGCCACAGTCGCAAACGCGATTCCTTGGCCGCCGATGTGCGAGGCCGGCGCATGTCCCACAGAACCGCGAGACGACTCCCGCGAGGATCGGGCAAGTGCTTCGGTTGTGGCCACTCTGGCCGCACTCGTTGCAACAGAAACCGGGCCCGCGCCGTCCAATGCTCTGGCACTTGCGGCAAGCCGAATTCCAATCGTTCTCGATCGCGCATCGAAGGTGCCGCCCCTCGCGACTCACGATCTCACCGCATTCACATCGAGCAAGCCAACGAACATGGCCCGTCGCTCCTCGACTGAAATCGCGACCGAATACCCTGAGGCGTCCGACCCGCGCGCCGGTCAGATCGATGTAATTGCTCACGCCTTCACCGTTGGCCCGAGCGCGCCGACGTCGTAGGCCACAACCTCAAGCCACTCGCGAGGGATCCCGGTCTTGGCTTCCGCAGCCTTGAGCGCATCATCATGCCGTTGCGTTGTGACGTCCGCGATCGGCCCGATCCGGACGTCACAATTCGGACACTTGAGGATAACTTTCCACGAGGTCTCGATCGGCGAGCTCGTCGCGGTTGTCGGTTGCTTGCTCACCGCTTCCGCTCTCCGGGTTGCATAGGACCCGGTCGGCCGCGCACATACCACTCCGTATCCTTGCGGTTGAACCGACCTTCACCGTCGATGTTGTCGAGCTCATCCTCCAGCGCGGCTTCCTCGACGAACAGAGTCGCGCGGACTTCGTCCGGTTGCCCCCTGACCTCGTTGAGCCGAGTGAGGACTTTGAGCGCGCGCGTAATGCGCGTTCGTTCACTGGTCATCATGCCGCGGTGTCCTTCTTGCCTTTGATGATCTGCCGACTGAGCCAAATCGTGAAGTCGCCGGAGCTCTTCGAGTCGAGCCAAGCGCGCTCGACCTCAACGAGGACCTCGATCCGCAAGTCGGCTCGCTCGCTCTCGCTCCGCTCACGCAACGTGGAGCGCCGGTCGAGCGGGGCAATGTTCTCGCCGCGCTTCTTGGCGAGGTGACGAGCTCGGTGGAGTTGAGCTCGCTCGCGGCACCGGTTGCACCGCTTGAAACGGTCTTGCTCGCGTTCCGCACCGCACCGGCATTTGCCCTCGGCTTCGAGCATGGCGCGCCGGACGCGCAAGCGGTGGCGACAATACTCGTTGAACGCCACGACGCCGGCCGCCTCCTTGTCCTTCGCTTGCTCGACCTTCTCATAGGAGATGACAACGCCGGTCGCGTCGACTTCGATGCGCCACCAATCGTTGTGCTTCATAGCGCGTCCCGCTGTTGAATGGTCGGCCGCGGCATTGCTTCGTCGAGGGTTACGCGCCGCACTTTGAGCGTTTTGGCTGCGAGCTCGCGCGCCTCGATGAGCCGTTGCCACAAACTTTCGTGTTGGCTCTTGACTCGTTGGAAGCGGTCGACCTCGGCCCTGACTTCCGCGGCCGCGTCATTCCACAATTCCAAAGCCCGCGCCCATTCGTCGAAATGCGATTGTCGCTTTTGCTCGTCTGTCAGCTCTTCTGTGGTCCTCATCCGGCGAGCCTTTCCGCCTCGGCCTCGAAGGCCTCCGCGCGCGTGATGCTTTTCCACTCGATGCGCCAAACCCAAGTTTGCGGGTCCCACTTGCTACCGTGAAGCCCGCGCCAATATGCGACCATCGCGACGAGCGGACACACGAACATGATTTGCGCATCGCTCGTCGTCGACTTGCCGGCGTCGGTGACTGTGAGTTTCGCCGGTTGGATACCTGGCAACGGGAAGCCCTCACGCCTCGCCTCGGCCGCGTCGAGCTCGGTCAGTTGCTCAGGTCGGACGCTCACGATGCGACCGAACCGACGCGCGTGGACGGCCGGACAATAGCGAGCGGGGAGCGTCTTGACCTGCCACCGCCAAACGACGGCAAAACCATCGTCGGCCAGGACCGGGCCGAGGTCGCGCCGATACTTGGCAACCCGGAAGTCGTCGCGCTTTTCCAAGCCGTCGCGCTTGACGAGCGACTCGCCGAGGTACACAACATCGCCCTCGAGGTAGCGAGCTCGCACCTTGATCGGGACCGGGTCATCGGGGATCGAATCGCCGAACGTCGCAATCTTGCCGTCCCAACCGTTGAGGCGCGCGCGTCCAAAGTCGGGCCCGACCTTGGTGATGATCCGCCGCGTGACGTCCTTCGCGCCGGCCGCTTCACGTTCGGAAAGTTGATCCGAAAGTTGGAGGTTTTTCATCCTGCGACCTTGAAGCGTTGAAGCGGCGTCGCGTAAGCAAGCCGCAATGGATGTCGCGGGTGGCCGTCCTTCGTCAAACCCCAACACCAGAACTTCCGCGGGCCTTCCGGATTGTTCATGAGCTTGAGCGCGACGGCCGCGCGTCCCGGATAAGGTTGAACGCCCCAACAAACGATGATGCGATCGGCGCGCGCGGCCTCGCCGAAAAGCGTGAGGTCGTTCAAGGGCCCGATGATGTCGTGACTGCACCGCGCGGCCTGGCCGAGCTCCGCCGGCCTCGTCGCGATCCACGCAAACAGATTGACCGCAATGAAACCGCCATACTTGAGACGCTCCCCAAAGCCGACCCATTTGCGCACCGTTTGATCGTCATCCGCCGCGCCTGCCTTCGACGGGTTCAGCCCACACACCAAAAGCATCGGCGCCTTTCGATCCCAAATCCGCGTGAGGCTGTATCGGTAGCGGCGATCGGATGAAAACTCCGCCGCGCTCGTCACGTATTTCATCGCGCGAGGTCCTCGCCGTCGATCCACATGATCGGCTCATGCCCGAGGACCCAACAAATCAACAGATAGAACATGTGGCCAATCGCGGATGCGATGACGTCGGCGACGATGGCGAGTTGGCGGATCACGTCGATGACTCCAACTTGATTTGCGAGAGAAAGCCGGGCTTCCAAACCTCGAGCTCGCGCGCTTGGTCGACAGAAGGCGCCGAGGTTCCGGCGAGCCATGCGTATACGGTCGGCTTCGACGCGCCAGATTTCTCCGCGATGCTGGCAACTGTAATGTTGTGAAACTCAATCCAACTTTTGATTCCGCGGGTCGTCTGTTTCGCTGCCGTAGCCATCGGAAACGTGGTTTATCGGAGGTAAGGAAAAAAGGCAAGGCCGTAAAGAAGTTTGACGCCTCGGTATTGACTGCTGTAGTAGGGGAATCCAAGGAGAATCACCGAATATGTCAACAGCCCCAATGGATTCAACCGGCGAGCCGATCGACGTCGGCGACCGCGTGAAGTTTCGCGGACACTGCTACACCATCAAAGCGATCAAGCCTGGCGACGCGCCGAGGTCGATCGAATTCGTGGAGCCCTGTCACACCGACGAGGTCCCGACTGAATTCTCAGTCGATGCATGGGAGCGAGCTCATGCAACTTGAGCCCGGTTGGTGGGTTTTGCTCCTCAACGACATGAGGACCGCGCACTCGGAGGAAGTCCAACCGGTCGCATGCGCGGCGACCAAAGAAGAATTGATCGCGTTGATGACGCGCGAAAAAGTCGAGACGTACCAAGACGGCAACGAGCACCGACGAGAACCAACACCTGGAGGATTTGGTCACCTCGGCGACGCGCATGGATCAAACGCGATGTGGGCCAAGTCGTTTCGAAAAGGTGGACCGCTCGAGTGGTGCAACCAACCGTCGCCGCCGCCCTATCTCGAACAAGAAAACTTGATCCAGTGGTTTCCGCGGCCGCCGCCCGAGGTTCCGCACATCTCGGAGTTGGGTTGAGATGCCTGAGCTCGAATTCAACGCGGACGCGTTCGAGCGAGATGCGAAGAGGATCGCATACGCGACGGTTAGCAACGATGTGAAGCGGTTGGCGTTGCAAAATCTCGCATTGCTCGTCGTCATCAAGGAGCTCAGTGCGCGGCTCGATGTGCTCGAAGCCGAGCCGCCGAACGACGAGGAAGCCAGCCGGTGTGATTCACTCATGATCACCATCCACGAGTTTTTCGCGCGGCGCGGCGTAACGCTCAAAGCATCCTTGCGTCCGACCGATTCTCCAGTGTTTCCGCTTGACCGCAGAAAATGGATTGTTGTTGCGGTGGCGGACGCGATCCCAAAAAGCGAAACCACGATGAACCCACCGGCGGGACGGACTGGCGACGACTGGCATCTCATCGACACGCACGCGACTGAAGGACGGTTCGGTGCCTCTGTGATCGGCATTTGGGCGGTGCGGAAGCGAGCAGCTCGAAACGAAACGAAGGGAGATCGCTAGAATGGGAACGAAAAACAAACCAGCCATTTACGATTGCCTAGCCAAGGCCGATCCGGATGAGCCTTACTTCGTTCTGCTCGGTCGCGATGCGACGGCGTCGTTGCTTGTCGTGTTGTGGGCCGAGACGCGCAAGAGGCTCGGCGAGGCCGACAAGGAGCAGATCGCCGAGGCGCGGACATGCGCGCAAGCGCTTCGAGCTTGGGCGGTGAGCCAAGGCAAGGACCCGCGCGCGGCGGCCGAGGCCTTCGGCGAAGTCGTCGCCGCGATGACGAAGGTCGCGCGCGAGGAGCTCGATCGCTAATGGCTTTCGTGTTCACCAAATGCGAGCGGTGCCATGGGCATCGCCGCGAGTCCACCGACGACGACGATCACACGATCATGGAGACGCATGAGGGTTGGTGCATGGCGCTCACGCTTCTCGAGGAACATCACCAAGAAGAAATCGAAAGCCTCCAATCGCGAGTGAGCGACCTCGAAGAGACCCTCGAGGACCTCCACGATCGCGGCCTCGACAAGCGCGCGAGGCTCAATCCGCATGTCTAGCGATCCGGTGATCTCGGCCGAGGTCCGTTGCCACTGTGGCGGACACTCCAAGTGCTATGTCGGTGTGCCGATCTGTTGCGCCTCATGCGGCACGGTGGCGACGCTCTCGCGGCATGGTGATCGCTTGCGGGTGCTGTTCAAGCCGACTTGGGACGAGTGGCGCCAACAACATCCGGAGACCGCTCGCGCGATGTTGAGGTTTCGCGGATGAGCGACGTCGCTGCGTTTCGCGTCGACAGCGAACAACATGGATGCGTTGCGCGCGAGCTCCCAATCCTAACCGCTTTGAGGCTGGCAGCTTGGTTAAGCGACGAGGGCCCGGTGATGGTTATCGAGACCAAGCGCGATCGACACGCGGCCGCCGCTGTATTCATCCGCGGGAAGCTGCAAGATTGGTGGACGGACTAAAATGACCGTCCACGAGCTCCACCCGGCAACGGATCCGTCGAAGCTGTCGACGATCGAGGTGACGGCCTTCGGCCAGCATTGCGAGTATACAGGCGTCTACCACGACAACAATGATCCGAGGTCGCGCGAGCGTTGGCTTGCGCGGCGTGCTGACTTTCTGACCGCCTCCGACGTCGCCGCGGTGATGGGCGAGAACAAAAACAAATCGGCGCTCGAAGTGTTTCTCGACAAGACAACCGAGCGAGGGCCGAAGGTTGAGCCGGGCCCCGACAAACCCAACGCGCCGATGTTTTGGGGCAACGTCCTCGAACAACCGATCCTAACCAATGCGGCGCGATACTACGGTTGGAAGTACCGGGCCGGTGGCTTCTTGCTCGCGTCGAGGAGCGTGCCGGATCTGGCTTGCACCCTCGACGCCGAGATCGATTGCAATGACGGCGAGGGCTGGATCCCGAATGAGGGCAAGACGACGCAAGTGACCGAGGATTGGGATCAAGAAGCGGAGACGATGCCCGAATGGGTCCTCATCCAAAGCCAGGTTCAATTGTTGGTGACCGGCGCGTCGCGCAACATGGTCTATGCACTCTTGAACAGGAGTCGCGAGGTCAAGATCGTCGTGACGCCTTCCGTCGAGCTCCACCGCATCATCACCGAGTACACCGATTGGTTTATGGACCATCTCCGCCGTCGAGTGCCGCCACCGCCGGACGGCTCCGAGTCGTCGCGGACGGCGCTCGCGCGCATCTATCCGCGCGGCGATGGCTCGGCGGTCCGGTTGCCAGAGGAAGCGCTCGAATGGACGCGAGAGTTTCAGGCGTTGAGCGAGCGCATCACCGCCGACACCAAGCGGCGCGACCTGATGAAAAACTTGATCCGCTCCCACATCGGACATGCAACGCACGGGATCTTGGCGGAGCCGGTCGGCGGCGTTGAGTGTTGGCGGAACAAGGCGAACAAGGGCACCGACGTCCGAAGCCTGATCACCATGAAGCATGCACCCGAGCGGATGCCGATCGCGCCGAGTCCGGGCAAGTCGGAGCTCGAAGAAATACTTGAGGAGTCAACGCTACCAGAACACGCCGAAAGGGCTCGGCTCACACGGAAAAGACGAAGGGCGAAACGATGAACCAAAGAAAAGAAACCAAGGCACTCGCGCGCACCTCGAGCGAGGCAATCGAGAAAGCCGAGAAGGCAATGGAGATGGCGCAAGCGATCGTCGAGGGTTGCTCGGTGCAAGCGCTCGCGGCCAAGCCGGCGATGATACGAACAATCAAAACCTCGGCGGGTGTGAGCGAGCTCAGGCACTTGCTCACCGACGCGATCGTTGCCGATGTGTTTATGCCATTGATGGGCACGCGCCTCGGTTTCAAAACGGACCGCGACGACAAGCCGCAAAACTACTCGATCGAAACGGTGCGCGAGGTCGCGATCGAGGCGATGATGCGCGGCTTTCTCCTCGTCGGCAACGAGGTCAACATCATCGCCGGCAACGCGTACTTCACCAAGGAGGGCTTTGAGCGCGCGGTTGCGGAGTTTCCCGGCGTGACGGATCTAGACTTCAAGCCAGGCGTCCCGGTTCAAGGCAAAGACAGCGCGACGGCCCTTGTCCCGTATCACGTCGACTACAGGGTTGGAGGTAGGTCGCTGCAATTCATTTGTGACATCGTCAAGGTCGGAGATCGCGAGCTCGACTTGCGGATCCCGGTCCGCGTCAATTCGGGCATGGGCATCGACGCCGTCCTTGGCAAGGCGCGCCGCAAGGTCCTCGCTCGGCTCCACGAAAAACTGAGCGGCGTCAAGACGCCGGAGGGGGACCTCGACGATCATGATGTGATCGAGGCCGAGGGCCACGCGTTGCCGGCGACCGGCGACGACTCGAAGAGCCAAGCGGAAAAGCTCGCCAATCGGCACAAGGGCGGCCCTCGAGGCGCGCAACAGACGATCCCCGATGGCGGCCGCGAACGCGAGCCGGGCGAGGATTGAGCCCCGATGAACCTCGAAAGCATCATCGTCGAGCTAGAGCAATTCGACCATTCCGACGGCTACTCTTTCGAGAAACTCCGCAATCTAGTTGTGGAGCTCGCTAGGGAAACGCGGCTCGTCGAAGTACGGCTCGACGGGCTCGACCGACGTCAAGACGAGAGCGAATCGAACGCGACCGCCAATCTCGACCGCGTCGCCAGTCGCCTCAGTGGTGACGTGCAGGCGATTGGCTACCGCGTCGATGGCGAAATCCGAACAATCAACCATCGCATCGACGATTTGAAACGAGGGGCGCCATGGGCATGAACGATTTCTTTTGGGTCGAATTCGACAACCGCGCAAGCGGAACGATTGAAGCAAACAACGAATTTGCCGCGTTGCAGCTAGCCAACAACTTCGGAAAGCCTCGACGCGCCAGAGTGATCCCCTATCCGGCGGACCCTCGCATCGTGGTCGATAGCGATTGCCCGTCATTCTGCCACTCCCCTCGCAAGTGCGTCGGGCGTACCTCATGCCCAATGCGCCGCGCTTGCAGCGAATGAAAGGGATTGACATGTCAGACGAAGAGAAAACGCTCCACGTTGTTGAGCTCCGCGCCACCAACATCCTCGGGCTCCGAGCGGTAAGGATCAAACCTGGCGGCGATCCGGTCGTCATCATCGGAGGTGACAACGGCGAGGGCAAAACCTCGGTCCTCAACACCATCGAGATCGTCCTTGGAGGCAAGAAAGGGATCCCGCCGGACCCGGTCCGCCATGGCGCTCGCAAGGCCTCGGGCCTCGTCAAGCTCGGCGACGAGCTCACCGTTGAGCGTACCTTCACCGTCAAGGCCGGCGAGACGAAAACGGTTCTCACCGTCAAGAATGCGGACGGCGTCGTACAAAAGTCGCCGCAAGCGATCCTCGATGCGTTGTGCAAAAAGGTGACCTTCGACCCGGTGGCGTTCGCGCGGCAAAAACCCGAGGAACAAGACGAGACACTCAAAACGCTTTGCAATCTCGATTTCGCCGAGCTCGACGCGAAACGCAAACGCCTCTATGAGGCGCGCGCCGAGGTCAACCGCGACGCCAAACGCATCGAAGCGCAAGCCGAGGCCGCAACGCACTATGACGACGCCCCCGGTGAGCTCGTGAGCGTGGTCGAGTTGGCGCTCGAGGTTGAAACCGCGGAAGGCAAGATCCGAGACCTCCAAGCGCTCAGGGATCGCGCGCGCGACCTCGACCGCAACACCGCCGGCTTGGAGCGCAAACGCAAGGAGCTCGGCGCGAGGGTCAAGGCCATCGAGGCGGAGCTCAAGGAAGCGCGCGAGGGACTCCCGCAAGTCGACGCCGAGCTCGATGCTGCCAACCGCGACGCGATGGACAAGCATCGCGAGATCAAGGACTTCGTCGATCCCGGTGTCGCCGCCATCCGCGAAAGCCTCCGCACGGTCGAGGAAACCAACGACAAGGTCCGCGCCAACCAAAAGATCGCCGCACTCGATGACGAGGTCGAGGAGCTCAAGGACAAGGCGAGCGGATTGACTTCGCGGATCGAGGACATCGACGCCGAAAAGAGCAAAACGATCGCCGAGGCCAAGATGCCGATCGAGGGCCTCGGCTTCGAGGACGTCGGCGTCACTCTGAACGGGATCCCCTTCGAGCAAGTCAACAGCGCCGACAAGCTCCGCGCGAGCGTCGCGATCGGTGCGGCCTTGAATCCACGCGTAAAAGTCATGCTCATCCGCGAGGGCTCCAACCTCGACGCGAAAGGGATGAAACTACTCGCCGAGCTCGCGGCCGAGACCGGATCGCAAGTTTGGCTCGAGCGCGTCGGCGACGGCGACGAGGCGGCCGTCATCATCGAGGATGGTGAGGTCCGCGATGCCTGATATTCACGACAATCCGACCGGCGAGGACATCTACTTGGCGATCGAGGCGATTCCCGAAAGCGCATGCGCGTTGATCTGCCTCACGCCGAACGCTTTCGAGATGGTTTGGAAATTCATTTGCGGCAAACTCCCCGCGGCGATCCACCTTGGCGATCCACCGCACGAATTCACGATCAACGGTTGCACGGTCCGCAACGGCACGGGGGTCACATGACGATCCGAATCGTTGCGCACATCGATTGCGCCAGGTGCGAGAGGGCAACCGCGATGGTGCTCGCGATACACGACGGCGCCCAAACGCCCGAGGAGGTTCGCGCCTCGATCCTCGAAGGCGCCGAATTCCTAGACCGCGACGGCGACGACATTTGTCGCCGGTGCGATCAAGTGCTCCGCGGTGTCGGCCCCGTGGCTCACCGGGCGATCGGCATGCGCGTTGACGCACTTTGCAGCAACACGCATTGCGAATGGGCGGTCGAGCGACGAGGACCGAAATGCGCGAGTTGCCCACATCGGGCGCAAGCATGACTCGACGGGGCTCGGCTTGGTTCGGTGGTCTCCTTGGATCCCTGTTGACAAGCCAAGTCGGGCCCCGTCCTTTTTTCAGGAGGTGACCAAATGGCAAATGTGACACTAAACGATGACGAGATGTCGTTGATCGTTCAAAAGGCGATCCTTGACGGCATGGGGCCCGAGAAGCGCGACGAGCTCATCAAGACCGCGGTCAAAGAATTGCTCGCGCGTCCCAATGATAGCGCGGTGGAGCTTTACGGCACGAAAGCGGCATCGCGGATCCAGCAAATCTTCAACCAAGCCGTCACGACGATCGCGCTCAAGATCGCCGAGGAGCATTGCCGCACACCCGAGATCGAAAACGAGATCAAGCGGCTCCTCGTCGAGGCCGTCAATAAAGCCTTCCACGCGGACGGCGCACAAGAGCGACTCGTCGAGCGGATGGCCGACGCGGTCCGCAAAGCGATCACCGGGGATCGCTATTGATGAAGATCGCAACCGGGCTATCGCTCCCGCCGGAGGCCGTCACCGAAACATTCGGGCTCCTCGCCGCGCGGGGAGCGGGTAAGACCAACACCGCGCGCGTCATCGCCGAGGAGATGTTCGCGGCCGGGCTTCGCTTCGTCGCCATCGACCCAGTCGGATCGTGGCCCGGTCTGCGGTCCTCGCGCGATGGCAAAAAGAGCGGCATCCCGATCCCGATCTTCGGCGGGAAGCATGGCGATGTCCCGCTCGAGCGCACCGGTGGCAAGCTCGTCGCGAGCCTCATCGTCGAACAACATTTGAGCGCCGTCGTTGATGTGTCCACGTTCGAAAGCGAGGCCGCGCGAAAGCAATTCCTTCTCGACTTCGCAACCGAGCTCTATCGCCTCAACGAGGAGCCGTTGCATTTGTTTCTCGAAGAGGCGGACGACTACATTCCACAAAAGCCAATGCGCGATGAGGCGCGGCTTGTGCGCGCGTGGTCAAACATTGTGCGCCGCGGTCGAGCTCGCGGCCTCGGGATCACTCTGATCACGCAACGGAGCGCCGTCGTCGCCAAGGACGTGCTGACTCAAGTCCAGACGTTGATTGCCATGCGGACGACATCGCCGCAAGACCGCAAGGCCGTCGAGGCTTGGGTCCAATACAACGACCAGAGCCGCGACATTCTCGAAAGCCTTTCGAGCCTCGAAGATGGCGAAGCCTGGATCTGGTCGCCTCAGTTTCTCAAGGTGACCAAGCGCGTCCGCTTCCGCCTTTCCAAAACGTTCGACTCGGGTGCGACTCCGACGGTTGGCAAGCGACGACGCCAGCGGACGATCGCCGATGTCGACGTCACCGCGATCCGCGGCTTGATGAGCGCGACCATCGAGAAAGCCGAGGCCGAGGATCCGAAGTTGCTCCGGCGCAAGCTCGCCGAGCTCGAAAAGCAGAACAGGGCGTTACGCCACCCGTACCCAACGCCGGAGCCCGTGATTGAACGCGTCGAAGTGCCGATCCTCACCGACGAGGCGCGCCGCGAGATCATCGACCTCAAGCGATCGATCCTCCACATCGGCAACCGGATGACCGAGCTCACCGACAAGATCGGGGCGGCTCCGAACGCGCCGAGGGTTTTGCCCAAACCGGCCCGCGCGAGGAGCTCCAACGGTAAGCCCGAGGGAGCGGGGACGGTGCTCGCCAAGGCTCCGCCGGGCTCCCGCACCGCGAGTCGAGTTTTGCCCAGTGGGCCGGTCGATCGCGGCATGAAGAAAGCCGAGCGGAAGATCCTCACCGCTCTCGCTCAACATGGGACGCTGTCATTGACTCAAGCGGCCATGATCGCCGGCTACCGGCCGACCTCTGGCGGCGTCCGTAACGCCGCGAGCGCCCTCCGCACCATCGGCTATGTCGAGGGCTCCAATGCATCGCTCGACGTAACTGAGAGCGGCCTCGGGGCCCTCGGGCCCGTCGAGGAGCTCCCCACCGGCGCGGCCCTCGCCGATCGTTGGTATGGCCAACTGAAGAAAGCCGAGCGGGAGATCCTCAAGGCCGTCATCGACGCCTATCCGGGCACCGTCTCACTCGCCGAGGCGGCCGAGATCGTTGGCTACCGTCCGACGTCGGGCGGTGTCCGCAATGCCGCGAGCAAGCTTCGAACCCTCGCGCTCATCCTCGGCGGAAACACCGCGATGCGCGCGGCTCAAAGGCTGATCTCATGACGGGGCAAACGGAGCTCGATTTCGACGCGCCACCGGTGACGCTCACAACGCGCGACACGAGCGTCGCGGCGTACCACGCGATCGAGTCCGAGGGCCTGTTGAGCGAGTGGCGGTTGCGCGTCTATCAAACCGTGTTCCGTCACGGGCCGATGACGAGCGGCGAGGCTTTTCAAATGATGCAAGGCAAGCTCCCCTCCGACGCGAGTCCGTTGTCACAATCGCGCGCGCGCTTCACCGAGCTCCGCGATCGTGGCGTGCTCAAGGAGACCGACGAACGGCCTTGTCGAGTGTCGGGCCGGATGTGCATTGAATGGGACGTCACCTCGGCCTTGCCTCACGATCCGATCGGACGTAACAAGCCACCAACGCGCGCCGAGTTTCGCGAGGCCGCCATCGAGCTGCGCGCCATGTTCCGCGAGCGCGGTGACTTCTCGCCCGAGTTGCAACGCGTCTGTCAATGGATCTCAGCGAAAGGCCAGTGATGACCGAAAAGAATACCTCAGCATTTTCAGCACAGATCGTTTTCTGTTTCATCGGGGCCGTCGGCGCCTGGACGATGGGCGCGATCGCTATCGGACGCGGCATGGTCGATTGCGAGTGCCCTGAGCAGAGCTCGACGCCGGTCGCCGCGCCCTCGACGTCGACATCACCGCCGAAGCCCTCGACGTCGCCGCCACCGCCGGAGCGTTGGCGTTTCGTTTCGGATCCGTCCAAGGTCCTCGGCCGTTGGGTCGATGCCGAAATTGGAACCGCAACCAAGGACGGCAAGATCGTCAACGGCGGGATCGAGATGACGTTCGAGGCCCGCGGCTCGAAGAGCAAGACGCCTTTCAACGTCAAGTTTTTGGCGCCGGACGATGGGCACATGAGCTCCGAAACGATCGGCGGCGGTTGCGGGTTCTATCCGCCGGAAGGCTCCATGGCCCTGACACCGATGACCGCGTTTTGTCGTGGGTATGGCCTCGAGGATCGACTCGAAACCAAGATCACCATCGAGCGCCGCGCCGATCGGTTGAAGTTTGCGATCGATGGCGTGCTCAGTGGCGAGCTCGTCAAGGGCGAGTGATGCGATGCACTGGAAGTGGGGAGATTTCGTCGCGCTGCGGAAACGGCGCGCGAATGAAAAGTGTGAACCGGCTGGCTTCAGGACTGGGAAGCGAAGCAAGCGCACCTCGCGGCGCATTCGCAAAGCTAAGGATCGGCTCGTGAAACTATTGAGACGACATCGACGCTTCAGCTCAGGAAAGGTATGACCGAAAATGCGAGGTTTCAAACCGGATCCGGTCCTTTGGTCGAAGATCAACCAAGCGATCCTCGACGAGAACGCGGCGACCGTGATGGTAACGATGATCTCGGGCTTGTGCGCGATCATCCAGTCGTCGGGAGTCGTCACCGACGAGGATCACGCGCGCGCCCATCTCGCCGCAATGCTCATCTCGCCCGACAACCGCGAGGGCGTTGGGTCGTTGCGGGAGATGATGGAGATCGAGCTCAAAACGCTCGATGACGGGAAGTGGATCACGTGATCACCCGTCGCGCGATGATCGTCGGTTCGGTGGCGAGCGTTGCGAGCTCGATGGTCCACGGTGTGCCTACAATGGACCACGTTAGGCCTACATTCGGCCGACCGTTGATCCTCGACATCCTCCGCGCTCAGTTGGAGATCGAGCACTACTTTTTTTGCGCGCTACACGTCGAGGTCCCTTGCGACAACCTCATCAACATCACGATCGAGGCCGGCCAATACGCGCGCCTTGAAACCATCGAGCTCGACATCGAGGTTGTCGAAGCTACAAAATGAAAAGTGCCCCCCCACGCTCCCGGAGGTGACCGGTTACGTGAGGGGGCTGGGCTCGACCCAAGTCGGAGCTTGGGCGAGGGAGTTTGCAGGCTGGCTATTTTCTTTTCGCGTCTAGTTCTTTGATGATTCGAAGTCTTTCGCGCATAACTTGGCTCACGAGCTCAGGCCGCTTGAGCTGTCGCCACTGGCCGCGCTTGGTCTGTTGCATGCCGCACAAAATCTTGAGTTTGGGCTTGTTGAAGCCTTGGAAGCTGAACAGCCATTGCCAGAACAACGCGCCCCCGACTTTCTCGCGACACATGTCGCGGTTGATCGTGATGTAGCGCGCGCCGGTTTGGAGGTTGGTCCGCCAATCTTCGAGGAGCTGTCGCCGCTTGTCGCATTCGGGAGTGAATCGGCTTTTTTGACACTCGGGATAGTTGCGCAAACGGATCTGGAGGATCCCAACGTACTCTTCGCGGCCGACGACGTTTTTGGCGTGAGGCCTCCAACGGCTTTCAAACTCGCCCATCGAGATCATCGTCACCGGATCGAAGTGATGCTCGACGGCGAGCCGACTAATCACGCGGGCGTATGGGCGCGCGACCGCGTCGGACATGTTCGGGATCGCGCACTGCAAAGCGGCGATGATGTAACTAAGCGGTCGGATCATCTCGATAGTGCGTCGGCGTGTTTCCGAAGTCGCGGATCCGGTCGAAGAAAGTCGACTCGAAGTCGGCGGCCTCGTGGCTTTGCTTTGCCTTGAGCTCGGCGGACTCCGAGGCTTGGTGCAATTCGAATTGTTCGACGAGGTGTTCACCAACGCGGCGATGTTGCGAGCAAAGGCGAGCCGCGCTCGTGTCGTAAGCGACGATCGCGCGCGTGCCTTGCCCGTATTGGCTCCCCGCATCGCCATCGACGAGCGCGCCGATGATCGCGTTGCGTCGCGACTGTGCGGCGATGGGGACGGGATCGGTCGCGACTTGGCCGCACGCGACACACGTCGGCACCTCGGGCGGATTTTCTTTTTCGTGTCTGTTTTGACGAACGACGGACCACACGAGCGCGCCGACGGCTGCGATGCCGACAAGGAGCATCACGATTGTCTGGATATCTGGCATGGAGAAACCCTCCGAGGTTGCTCAGGTTTTGAGTTTGGAAAAAGCTACTTAGGGGACACTGGCACTGGGCGAGCCGGCGCCTGCGGTGGCGCTGCCTTTTTTGCGGCCGCAAGTTTCCGCTCGATCTTCGCGATGGTCACGTCCGCCAGAGCTGACGCTTCGAGTGCGGCCTTCTCGTCGAGAGGTTCGAGGCTAGCTGACGCCTTGGCGCCGCGCGATTGCGCTTTGGCGGCGGCGAGTTGTGCTCCGTAAAGGTCGCGATCCAGTTTTTGTTTTTCAAATGCGCGCCGTTCGGCCTCGTATTCCCGAAGCGCCTGTTCTTCGATCCTTTGCTGCATATCGTAGGACGCTGCCGCTTCACGATCGAGCGACCCACCGACGAACACCGTAGGCACACCAACAACGGTGAGCGCGCCGAGGAGGATGCCGCCGATTTTCTTCCACGGGGTTTCGGTGATCGCGCCGTTGGCTTGCTGGATCCGCGACTTTGGAGGCTCGTCCTCCTTGTCGCGGATGCGCTCGACGTCGTTCTCGGCTTTTTCAACGCGCTCGGTGACGCTCTCGACCTTGGACTTCACTTCGCCCATGTCGATCTTGATGCCGGTCATGGTCTTATCGAGCGCGCCGATCTTGCCGTGGAGCTCCTTGCGATCTTCGCGTTGCTCCTTGCGATCTTCCTCGCGCGTGCGGCGTAGCTCCTTTGCGAATTCTGCGATCTCGGTCATGCCGCCGCCGCTTCCGCGAGGCCGGTGCGCCAGTTTTGCATTTTCGACATCTCAGCTTCGAGCTCCTTGAGACGGCGGTTCATCTCGTCGAGCGTGCCGGTTTCAATCTCGCCCGGAGGTGGCGGTGCGAGTGTCTTGTCAGAGCTCGCGCCAACGAACGCCTCGACGACCGGCATGAATTGACGATAGAGCGCCAAGACGCCGCCCCGGCCGTTGCGGCCGTCGTAATAGAGATCCGGCGGTGCGGTGAAGTAGCCAGCGCGATAGAGCTCCGTCACAAATTCGTAAACGTCCGCGTCATCACCGTCGGCCTCGACGATCGCATCCCAACAATCCTGATAACGGTTTGGCTTGCCGTTGTGCGGCGTCGTGTCGACACCGAGGAATCGGCAATAGTCGCGCACTCCCTCCTCGAGCGTGGGGAACGCGCGAAAGTTGGTCCGCGGATCCTTCGGCGTGTACCACTCGACAACCCATTTTCCATCGCGCATGATCCGCTCGTTGCACTTGAATTGGCAAACCTGGCCACGCCAACCGCGACCGGGTCGGATGTTGCCGATGTTGTTGTTGAGGATCGATTTCCAAGCGCCGGTTTCGAGCGCCGATTGAGCGACGATGAGACAGAGGGACGCCGCGTCCGGTGCGTCGCCGGTGATCTCCGCGTAGCACTTCGAAACGTGAGGCATGAGATCGCCCGCGCTGATCGACGTGTTGACCGTCTTGACGATTTGAAACTTGCTCATGCTTTCCTCGGCGGGTGTTGTGGGTGGGGTGTTTCGACCTTGGTGATTTCGTCTTGCGGCGCGCGCGCGAGGACCTCGTCGATGCTCCCGATGAGCACGTTGAGATCGACGCCTTTCTTTCGAAGGTCATCGAGCGCGTCGAGGGCGGCTTTGAGCTCTAACTTTTCGAGGGCCGGCTTGGCTCGCACGAGATCGGGGATGAGCCCGAGGACCTCACGCGCGGTGTCTCGAAGCTGTCGGAGCTCCTCGACCTCGACCTCAACTTTGGACATGTGGATAGTGCGCCATAATTACGACGTAAATACGGCGTAGTTATGCGCCGTTGGGATGGAACACCTTTCCGGCGTCCGGTTTTGCCGTCGCGAAGTATGCAACGATCCCGGGTGTTTCCGATGGAACATGGCAACTTGCTCTTTTTGCCAAACTGACCGCTTTTGCTTGAGCGCTCAAGCTACTCGCAGAGGCCCGCCTCGTCGCAGTCCTTGGCCGCGGTGAGGCACCCGACCGGGTAGCGGATCCCCTCCTTGGCCTCGGCCTTCGAGGCGCCCGCACACTGCTTTTCGCAACGGGGCTGAGGCATGCCGCAACCCTTGCCAGGATCGATGGATTCCAGGTTCTGGCACGCGGACGAACAATCACCCGCGCCATCCGGCGGCGGCAGAGGGGGCGGCTCAGGCTCCGGCGGGGGCCAGGTACAGCCGGCGGCGAGGAGCGCCGCACCTACATACGTCCAACATATATTTGCGCGCCGTGTCATGCCGCCACCGCTTCGATCCCTTTCACGTAGCAGGCAAAGGGAGCTCGACCGACCCGGTCCGGATGGAGCCAGGCGCCACCGTCGATCCCGTAGTTTTTCGACCATGAATTCTCGATGAAGATTTCGCGACGGCCGTCGCTCCGCGTCCGATAGTGTTTGGCGGCGACGATGTGGAGCCCTCGCGATCCCGAGCTCGGCGGCCCAACCATTCCGTCGATCGGTCGGTTGAACGCGTCGTCGGCGGTGACGACGATCCCGCCGGGTTGCTTGAGGTCGAGGCTATCGCACAAGCGATTGACGAGCGCGTCGCCGACATCATAAATCGGCTTGATGTCGACGAGGTAGTTTTGGGCCATTCCTCGGGCGATGGCATTCGGGATCGAGTGGAGCCGATCGCGGTCCGGATCCCACGCGTCGAAAGCGCAAAGCCCATGATCGCGCGCGGCGGTGCGAATCGATCGCGAGCTCACGCCAACGTCCGAAATATTCTCTTTGCCGGAGTCGTGGATCCGCCCCCACGTCCAAGGGAAGTACGGCGACATTTTGATCCCGAGGATCCAATACGCAGAACGCGCGAGGAAATGACCGGTGCAGCTTTGGCCGCGTTGGTTCAAATACCAAAGCGGCTCGTCGATGAAACCGCCGCCATCACTCAACGCGCCGAGTCGCTCGGTGACGCCGTCGATCCGTAACAAGCTGTCATGGACCTCATCCCAAGTCGGAATGTCCATCACATAGCCGGTCTCGAATTCACTCACCGCACACCTCGAAGATCGTCGGCTCCTCGTCGCACTCGCCCGCGCCGGCTCGCACGGTGCCGACAGATTGGTCGGCGGCGAGTAGATGGCGCGCCTCACACGACTTTTGCCAGAGCTTCCAGACTTGGAGCGGATCGATCCCGAGTCGCTTGGCTTCGGCCTGGATCTCGGCTTGGTTGTTTTCGCCGAGGAGCTCGCAAGCGGTCTTGTGCGCGTCGCTGACTTTTTGAAGAGCCGCGCATCCGAACACGATTGCGCAAAGTGCGACCCAAAGGATGAAGCGAGCTAGAACATATTTCGTTGATGAATGCATTTCGTCACCTCGAGTTGAGAAGCGTCCGAAGATTCGGACTCATACCGTCGCCGTGAAATCTTGCGTCACGATGAAGCGCCCACATCGCGGGGTTGTTTTGCGGCCGCCGTTTTCTTTGACCTGCAAATCGTGGAAGTAGTCGCCGACGGCGATGCCCTCCATGACGGCGTCGCTGATCCGGACGGTGATCAGAGCATCGACACCAAGCAACGGATCGGGAGGGCCGGGATCGTCGATGACAACGCCGCCACCGGTCAACGAGACCTGAGCGAGGCCAGGATCCGGATCGGACGCGAGCGCTTTGATCGTGAAAAGAATTTCCTCGGGCGAGACGAGCACCGGATCGGATCCGCGTACCACGCGAAATTGGCGGACGAAGGTGTCGCCGCGTTTGGTTGTGAGGGCGAGGGTCATTTTTTCCTTACGACCTCGGCGGTCATTGGGATCGGTGGTACGGCGGCCGCTGTCATCGTCTTGCGTTCGTCGATTGTTCGCCGGCTGAGTTTCGCATTTGCCGTCGCTCCGACGTTGACGGTGGCGGTGATCGGCTCGGTGAGGACGATCGTGAGATCGGCGTTCGCGGTTGCGCCGACGAGCTCGGTGGCATCGAGGCGGCCATTGCCTTTCAGGAGCGCGTTTGCGGTAGCGCCGACACCTTCCGTCGCGTCAAGGCGTCCTGTGGCATCGAGAGCGGCGTTGGCTTGAGCTCCGACCGCGACCGTCGCCGTCGCGAATGCCTTGCCGTCGAGGTCCGCGGTGGCCGTAGCCCCGACTGTGGCCGTCGCTTCGATGCGACCCTTGGCTTTGAGCGCCGCGGTCGCCGTCGCGCCGACTGGCTCTGTCGCCGCCAGCATCGACGCCGCGTTGAGAGCCGCGTTCGCTGTAGCGCCAACTGTGGCGGTCGCCGAGAGTCGGCCAATGCCGCGAAGGTCCGCGTCGGCCTGAGCTCCAACCACCTCGGTCGCTTCGATGCGACCCTTGGCGTTGAGGTCTGCATTGACCGTGGCTCCGACGTTGACTGTGGCGGTGATCGCACCCGACGCGACGTCGGTGAGGTTCGCGTTGGCGGTAGCGCCGACGCCCTCGGTAGCTTCGAGCCGGCCGGTTCCATTTAGGTCGGCGTCGGCCTGAGCGCCAACGAGCTCGGTGGCTTCGAGCCGACCGGTCGCGTCGAGGGCGGCGTTAGCCGTGGCTCCGACGCCCTGGGTGGCATCTAGGCGCCCCTTGGCATCGAGGGCCGCATTGGCGGTGGCTCCGACGCTCGCAGTGGCTGATAGCCGGCCGGTCGCCTTGAGGTCCGCGTTGGCCGTTGCGCCGACCGGCTCAGTCGCTTCGAGTCGACCGGTCCCGTTGAGGTCTGCGTTCGCGGTGGCGCCGACGGGCTCAGTGGCTTCGAGGCGCCCCCTTGCGTTGAGGTCCGCATTCGCGGTCGCGCCGACCGTGGCGGTCGCTGATAACCGCCCGCGGGCCTTGAGGTCGGCATTCGCCGCGGCTCCAACCGTCTCGGTCGCGGTTGCTCGAACGAAGGGTTTGAGGTCCGCATTCGCCGTGGCCCCGATTGGCTCGGTGGCTTCGAGGCGCCCTCGGCCATCGAGATCCGCATTGGCCGTGGCGCCGACGTTCGCGGTGGCGGTGATGTTGACGGTCGCACTGAGAGCTCCGTCGGCCTGAGCTCCAACCGTTTCGGTCGCTTCAAGTTTGCCGATCGCTTTGAGATCGGCGTTGGCCGTCGCGCCAACCGGCTCGCTCGCGTCGAGAGCTCCTCGACCGTTGAGATCCGCGTTCGCTGTCGCGCCGACCGGCTCCGTTGCATCGAGCGCGCCGGTGCCGTTGAGGTCCGCGTTCGCCGTCGCGCCGACGTTGACCGTCGCTTCGAGCTTGCCGATTGCGTTGAGGTCCGCGTTTGCAGTCGCGCCGACGTTGACCGTCGCGGTGATTGGATCGACGCCATCGAACGGCGCATCGGCAAACGCATCGACGTCGCCCATGAGGTAGTCCATGGACTGGTTTCCATGACCTACGCCGTCGCGCGCGCACGCGAGTACGACTTCAAAAATGTCACCCGCGGCTCCCGCGCTCCACGATACTGATCCAGTCGTGAAAAGATGGATGCCGGTTCCGCTCGCGAGCGATTCGACTTGCGCTTTGGTTTCTTGGTCGGCGCCACCGCCGGCACTTACTCGCGCAAAGTGTCCGACCGATGAGCCTGCGGTCGTGTAACCGAAAGTCAGACCGGATTCGGTCGCGCTGACTTCAATCTGCGCGCGATAATTCCCGGTCGGCCATTGCGTTAGATTTGGCTCACCCGCGGCGGTGATATGCGATGCATAGAGCGCGTCACTGTTGATCCCGAGGTTGCCGCCGAACATCGTGGCGGCAGTGCCCTGGATGAGATCCATCGAGCGTGCGTTGCCCGATGCGATGGTGTGCGGGCCGGTCCGCGTCGGGTTATTTAGGAAGTAGGTCTTTGTTCCGTCAGGAACGCGATAGCGGCCTTGCGAGCGTTGCGGTTTAACGAGGCCATCAACATCGAGCTCGGATGCGTCTAGCCCTTCCGTCCACGCGCGCCACGTTGTCGCCGGTCGCGCGTCGTCGTGTTCGGTGGCCTTCTCGTCGGTAGTCCAAACGCCATGCCGCACGTTTGAAGTCGGCGCTACGAAGTCGCTCCAAGGTTCCGGGTCGCTGATAAAGTCAGAGGCGTCCTCCGCATAGATGACCTTGGTTTGGCGCGTGTTGATCGCGCCTCCAAGGTAACTGTCGGCCGCGAGGGTTTTGAACGTCCAAACTTCGGCGTGACGATGGTCCGCCCAATCATCCGCGTCGTCGTTCCATGCGGTGACGATGATCGTCTCCGAGTCGACGTGCTCGACGTGGTAATGGTCGAATCCTTTCAGCGTTACGCCTTGTACGCAAAGCGCGTAGATCCAACCGATGACGTTGTCGATCGTCTCAGTGCCGGACGGCACTGACTTTGCTACCGTCGACCCCCATGCGGTCGAGTCAACCTCGTCGTATGCGGCGACCGTCGCGCGGGTCCACTGAATACAAAGCCGCATGGCTAGTCGACCTCGTCGGCAGTCATTGGGATCGGCGGGATATGTTCGGCCGTCATGAGCTCGCCTTCGTCCGGCGTCCGTAGACTGAGCGCCGCGTTCGCCGTCGCTCCAACGTTAACGGTCGCTTCGAGCTTGCCGGTCGCATTAAGGTCGGCGGTTGCAGTCGCTCCAACCGACGTCGTCGCCGTTGCGAATGCCTTGCCGTCGAGATCCGCGTTCGCCGTTGCGCCGACATTGGCCGTAGCGGCGATGTTGACCGTGGCACTGACAACTCCGTTCGCCTGAGCTCCAACCGACTCGGTCGCTTCGAGTTTGCCCGCGCCTTTGAGGTCGGCGGTGGCGATGGCGCCAATGCCTTCGGTGGCTTCGAGGCGGCCGGTGGCATTGAGGTCGGCGTTCGCTGTCGCGCCAACACCTTCGGTGGCGTCCAGAGCTCCGCGACCGTTGAGATCGACATTCGCTGTCGCCCCTACGTTTGCTGTCGCCTCGAGTCGGCCTTTGGCTTTGAGCGCCGCATTGGCCGTCGCGCCAACGGGCTCGGTGGCGCGGAGTTGTCCTAGATCGCTCAGGTCTGCGCTAACCGTTGCACCGACATTGGCCGTCGCTTCGAGACGACCGATCGCCTTGAGCGCCGCATTCGCGGTAGCACCGACTGGCTCCGTGGCTTCGAGCCGGCCTCGACCTTGGAGGTCCGCATTGGCTGTCGCGCCGACGAGCTCGGTGGCGGTAGCTCGGACGAATGGCTTGAGCTCGGCGTTGGAGGTAGCTCCGACGGGCTCGGTGGCGTCGAGAACTCCTCGGCCATCGAGGTCGGCGTTGGCCGTCGCGCCGACGGTCGCCGTTGCTTCGAGGCGTCCCCTACCTTTGAGCGCCGCGTTCGCTTGAGCGCCGACGGTCGCGGTCGCGGTGATCGGAGATACGCCTGCGGGAAACTCGATCACTTCGTAAAAGAGAGTTTCCGTGCTGAGAGAATCCGTCGTGTTGGCTTCGACCTCGGTCGTGCTGTTGAACTCAATTGAGCCCATCAAAGTGTTTTGGTCGTTCGCTTCCGTGCTCGATGCGTTGGGCGCCATCGGGCAGTGGGCAAATGAGCGTGACAGAACAACGGCGCTGATCGCATCCGTTCCAACGGTCACACCCGAACCATTTACGATGCTGCCCCGCTGGACAGTGACACCTGCGGCGACGGTAAACTCGACGACAAAAGCATCCAGTTGTGCCGTGCCAGCGGGATCGTCGCGCACGTAGCGGACGGTCGTTGTGTCGAAGAGAAAGCAGACACCCCACTCGTCCGGCTCGTCGCCAAAGTTGTCGAGCTCTTGCGATCCGAAAAGCAGAGTCCGATCGAGAGCTACCGCAGTGATCGTCGCGTCCGCGGTTACGCCTGGAATTGAGAGCGCCTGAACGCGCTCCACGTTGAAGAGTCCCCCCGACGAGGTATCTTCGACTACCCACCAATCGAGCGTGATTGTGTCCGTCGCGGTGTCGCGCTCGAAATGTAGATTCGTGGTGCTCGAAAGCATCGCGCGAATCGAAACGGTATCGTTATCACCGCCGGTGATCTCATAGGTGAAGAGTGCGAACGCCTTTGTGAGATCAACCGCTGTGATCGTCTCGTCATGAGTCGCGGTGGAGAAAGTCGCGCTTCCAGATTGGATCGTTACTTCGCCGGTGTCCCACTCGATGACGACGGCTTGGATGATGAGTTGCCCGACCGTATTTGCGCGGCCGACCTCAAGCCGATTCGGTCCGGTTAGGAACCGAGCGCGAACCATAAAATTTGTGTAGTCGTCTGCTCCGGGCTGGGTGTTGACGGAGATACGCGGCGTACAATCGGCAACGTTGCCGACGGATAGATTGACGGTCGCACTCGCGACACCATCGGCGAGTGTGATCGAATGATTTTCGATTGAGATGACGGCGGCCATTTACATTATGGCGCGGTGGGGCGACGCCCTTGGAACGCCATCACGACGCCGCTGAGTCCCTCAGCTCATGCGTCGTCGATCTTTGCGTGACCGATGCGACGCGAACCGCAGTCCAGGCAAACTGCAACTTGGCCGTTGCCGTGCTTGCCTTGACGCAATTGTAGATTGTCGATGCGGTTGTCATCACGTTTGCCGTTGATGTGGTGAACTGTTTCGGAGCGCAGAAGTGGACGGCCCAGTTGCTTCGCCATCTTTAGGCGGTGTTCCATGACGTAGCCGTGAGCAGTGCGCATGGATGCGAACGGGCTATCGATAGCGACTGCCACCATCATGTATCCAGCAACATGGCGGACCCTTCCGCCTTTCCAAGACCTGTGACTAGGACCACCCATCCTTGGATATTTTGCGATGCCGTTGGCGTGTAGAAGCCGAGAAACGCGACCTTGCGAACTTGAAAGCGACGCTGCGATAACTTCTTGTGACTCTCCGGATTTGTATCGCTTCAAGATTTCCGCGGCATGCTCATCCGAGAATTCTTGGCAACGATTGCCGCGACCCTTGATGACACCACCAACTCTATGAACCGCATCGCGAACTGTCTGGATACTGCACTCATGCCGTTTCGCTAGAACCGTCAGTGACTTCGCTTCTTCGTATTCGGCCGCGAGAGATCTCGCTTGCGCATCATCGAAAAGCCGATAGCCGTCACGCCATCGCTGGATACCGCCAGAAAGATCGACTCCCGCCCGCGTGAGCAATCGATATGCCTGTGTGTGCGAGACGCCAAGCTCACGCGCAACCGCTCGCCCCGTGCCGTGCTCTTCGTAGAGTTTGCGGGCTTTTTCTACATTGTTCATACCGTGGAGTTAAGCGGGCCTGCGGTAACTTTGTCAAAGTGCAACCTGCTAGGCCCGGCTTAACTCCCGTATATCACTCACTAATTCCAGACAATATTGAGGGCGCCGATTGCGAATTCAGGCGTAATTCCCGGGTTGACGATGAGCGATGCGTCGAGAATTCCAGAGACGGTGATCTCAGTCGCGCCGCCGCCGGGCTTGCCCACCGAGAAGTGAGTTTGCGTTTCAGGGCCGGACGTCGACTCTGGGAAGGTGATCGCCGCGACGTTGTCGACCGTCTCAGCGACAACGAGCCAACCGCCGGCCGTCCGCGCAACGCTCTGGCGCGCGTAGCCGGTATATGCCGACTCGTTGGTGGACATCGTTCCGGCCTCGCCGGGGTCGGCGGTGTGCAGCGCGACGTCGAAGGTGGCAATCGGTGATGCCGCCGCGTCGTCGGCGATGTTTGCCCAAGTGACCGCGTTGAAGATCAACAGGCCGAGGGCGTTTTCTGCCGCGTTCGATAGGCTCATGATGGTTTCTCTTTCCTATGGTTTGGCTTACGCCGTTTGTCGCACGGGTTCCGCCGCGCCTTCGTTGGTTTCCTCGTTGTCGGTTTCGTCGCGATCCTCGTCGGTGCCGGCCTCTTTCATTTCCCGTCGCTCGGTCGGAGCTCCGGCGATGCAGCCATAGAACCGGCGAACCTGTAGGAACACGTAAGGATTCAGCGAGCGTTGAGAAGCTGGATCGCTTTTCACGAGCAGCATCGTGGCGAGTAGCGTCGCGTGTGCGACCTCGCGGATCTCCCGCTCGTTGCCTGCCTTGACTTCACTGAATGCCTCAACGAGCTCGGCGACGATCCGATCTTCGTCCTCGGTCCCAATTGGCAATTCGACGAGAATGAAGTTGATGAAAAAGTCTGCGAACGAAAGTAGCTTGACGAGCTTGCCCTTGATCGGAAGGCCTAGCCCTTCGACGTCCGCGTCATCCGGGATGAGCGGATAGCGAAGGACGACTTTCTCTTCTGCTTTTCTGGTCACTGTTTTTTCTCCCTTTGTTGCCCGTCGATCCCATTGACGGATTTACGTTAGCGTGTGTGTCACGTCCGAGCTGTCGCGATACTTGAGAAGCCCATCGGCGCCATCAACGTAAAGAAAGATTTGTTCCGGGCTGCTAGATGGAGCCGAGCTCGGGTTTGTCGTCGCTTCGTCGATGACGATGCCGCCGACCATTCCACCAAACGCGGTTGCTTCCTGCGATTGGAGCGAGACGTTGCCGCCCAGAATGAACGCGATTCCTGTGAGACCGCTGCCGATTGGCGCGCCGCCGCGCATTCCGACATCGCCGCCATCGTTGTTGGTGCCGCCAAGCGCTGCGCCGCCGTCGAAAGACATCGCGACACCCTTCGCGTCGACCGGGTTGCCGACCGCCTTGTGCCTGACGAGTAAGACGTCGACCGGCGTATAGGTGAACACCGTCTCGCTTGCGATGCTCGGATCGATTTTCAGAACGTTGATCCCAGTCGACTCGTCCTTGAACAGAAAAGCACCATAGGTGCCGCCGTTGATGTCACCGAGGGTCGCTTGCCAGTTTCCGCCCGTGCCACTGCTGTCGCCACAGCCGCCGGCCTCCGTGAGAAATGTTCCACCTACGAACGCGCCAGTGGGCGCCGGTGGCGCTGCAAACGTAAAGTTTTTCGCGGATCCCGTTTGCGCAACGGCTGTGATCAATCCGCTTCCACCTTGACCGAGGAACCGCATCGCGCCTCCAAAGTCGGCAAAGCCGGATGGAAGGGCAAGTTGTGTGACGCCCGCGATACTGAATTTAAAAGCAGATCCGGTCGGAAGCAAAAAGTCCATTCCGAGAATTGCGACGTTGTTTTGCCCGTAGGTCAGAATGTCACTCACGGAGACGAACACAGCGCGTAGGTCCCCATCGTCGAGGAAGTTGCGAAACTTCAGCGCCGCGTTATTCGCGCCACGAAACGCACCTGAGATCGCAGGGATTGCGCCGGTCGTAACAAAACCAGTCGTGCGGATCTCGCTGCCCATAAAATTGGCCAGCGCGCTACCGATGTTCATCCGGGGCGTGCCGTCTTGGTTATAGACAAGGCCTGTACTTGAACGTAGCTCGAGATTGCCGCCGATCGACTGCTCACCGATTATGATCGCGCCCGCGTTGTAATTGATGACGTTGAAGTGTCCGGACTCGCCAACGATGAACGCGGAGATTTGAAAGGAGACCGTCCCGCGAATGTCGCCCTCATCCGAAAATGTCCCGCCCGCTTGACTCACTCGGAGATGGTTGCCGCTCGCGATCGTTGCGATACCCGTCTCGAAGCGCGCGATCTCGGCGGACGCGATGTCTTGGATGATCGTGCGGTCTTGTCCGGTGTATCCGTTGAGGACGAGACCGCTCCCCGTCGTGCGGATGACTGGCTCGGTTTGTCGCCTAAAGTCGAGCTCACCGAGCGCGTCGATCGCATCGCCGCCGGTGAGGTCGAGGTTCGTCCCTCCGGTCGCGTTGCTTCCCGGCGCGACCGCGAGCATCGCCGCAAGCGTGAAGGCCGTCGCCGCCCATCGTGAGCCGCCCGCGGTGCGATGACGCGCGATGACGTTGTCCGCGACGTTGCCGGTCCCGAGGCTCGCGTTTTCCCACTCGACGCCTTGGATGGCCGCGACGTTGGTCGCACCTAGAGCTCCCGTGACGTCGCCCATGAGCACCGCCCTCGACCATGCCGTTGGGTCGGTGTCGATGACATCGTTGGGCGGGTCGGTCGTGCATGTCCAAGTCTGGTCCGCGTATGTCGCGCCCTCGGTGACCTGGACTAGCGTGCCGGCTGCGCTTCCTCCGGGCTGATAGTTGAGCGGTCGCGTCCACGCGCCCGCATGCGCGATCCATGGACCGTTTTGGCTGCCCGTCGACTGCGCCGTCAAAGTGACGCCGTCGCCGTCGGTGTCGATGGCGACGGTGTCGACAACATTCGCGAGACCGTTGAGGCTTGCGACGTTCACATCCGCAAGAGCTCGCACCTTGATCAGTGCGGCGCTGTCCGCGCTGAATTGCGTTGAATCGGCAACATCGACCATCCAACCGCCAACACGAGTGGCAGTGTTCGCGCCCGCCGCGACCTCGTCGCGGATCGTTTGCGCATCGGCGAGTGATTGTGATCTTGTAACTACTGCCATGGCTTTACTCGAAGGTAGAATCGAACGACGGGCCGAAAAGGCCGACCGTTTGATAGTCCACGATTGTCACTATCCAGTTTTGCATGGGATTGAGTTTCAGTAAGAGACGCTCGAATTCGAACCGCCTGGAGTTGGGAACGACCGCGGGTGTTGGAAACACGGGCCCCGCGAAATATATGAAGTACGGCCAGAACGCCGGATCGTCGGGGACTTCGGGAGGCGCGACCGGTGTGAGCGTGTTGTTGACGATGTAGCCGACCTCGTTGGCGAGGAACCGGTTGCACTGAGGTTGCCCCGGGATCGGATTGCCAAATGCATCGGTCGCCGCTTGGCACTGAGGCTGGTCAGGGAACGCCGAGCTCTGCTCAGTACCGATGAGCGGCTTGTTCGTGTGAAGCCGAGGATCGATTGCAACGTAAGGCGGACCCGAGCTCCACCAATCGTAAATGAAAACGTCGGTGAAGCCGGCCGCCTGGATAATGCCTTGGATGTAGCTCGGTGACTGGCCACCGGTCGCGGCCCACTCTGCGGCGAGTGCGAGCCGGCGTTGCGGCTCGGTCCCTTGGAGGAACATTCCAAATTGCTCTTCCCACTGCTCGAGCTCGCGCGTCGTCGGTGGGAACACGTCATCAAAAACGTCGTCGATGTATGCGCGCGCATCGACTGGCGCACCGCCCGCAAGGCCTTCGAAAAAACGCCTGAGCGTCTTGTCGATGGTGAGTCGCCAGGCGCGCGCCTGCGGAAGTAGGTGTTGGAATTGTCGAAAGAACGGCATCGAGCTTGCCCGTTATCTCATTGGCAACGCGCGCAACGATCCGAGGACGGTTGCCGTTGGCAATGGCTCAAATCCTGCGAGCACTTTTCCATTGAGTCCGTCCTCTCCGAAGCCCACAGAATTTAGGCGCGTGATGTTCGGCGAGAGTTTTTGGAAGCGCCATCCTGTCACGGTAAGATCCGCGTCGCTCGGTGCAAAAAAGATATGGCCGATGTTCCCGATGTTCCCGCCGATCACCCAAATCCCGCCGAGAGATCCAACGCTTCGTTCGTGCGTGATTGATTGCGCGTTGAGCGGAAGTGCAGCCGGACCGACCAAGACCCAAGTATCTCCATCGGATGACGTGTAGATGTTTCCGAGGCTCGTGCCATACGCGAGAAACTTGTCGAGCTTCGGATTATAGCCGACGGTGTAAGTGTCCGACACGAGGACGCTAGTGATGTCCGCCCATGTGATCCCGTCGGTCGAGCGCATGAGCTTCGTCTTAGCAGCGGACGCCGCAGAGATTACCGAAACGCCCGACTCGCTCACGGCGTGGCTCTCGAGGATGTCGTCGGTGAAAGTCGCGGTAACGTTCGCGGTTCTTAGCGTCCATGTGAGGGACCCGCCGGGTGCGGTCGCTATCCACGCGGCGATGGGTCCGCTAGTGCGTCCGATCGCAATGAACAAATCAGCGCTCGGATCATAGACGATGCTTTGGATGTTGACCGTCGAGCCACCGGGCAAGAGTGTCGTCCCCCATGCGCCACTGATCCCGGTGCGCGAATAGGCTGTATCGTCGTCACCGACCGCGAGCCAAATGTCGTTGGCTCGACTGTGCGCGATGTCTACCAGACCAATGTTGTCGGTCATGCCGCTGCTAGCGTCGGTCCACGTAGCTCCATCATCGTGTGAGATCATCGCCTCATCGCTGAATCCCGCGACCATCCAGACGAGATTTTTTTCTTGCCAGGCCATGCCGCGCGGCTCGATGTCGTTGTTGATCGCGTTGCTAGGAGCTCCGAGCCAGCTCTGCAAATCGCGACCGGCGCCGGCCGCCTCGAAGAGCAATTTGAGCGCGTCGAGGTATTGGCTCGCGCCAACTTTGTCGGGGACGTTCGTCGCCGTGAGCCCGGCTTCGTCCAACATGGCTTGTTGAAAGCCGAACAGATCGTTGACGAGGAGTGCTTCCCAAGGCGTGCCGGTGCCATCGCCAGGGACGGCGACGTTGCGCGCCTTGCCAAGCGGATACGCGGGATCCGACGTTAGGATCTGTCCGGGATAGGTGAGTTTTGGTTCGAGTGCCATCGCGCCTCAAATGTAGATGGGTTGACCGGCGGCTAGCTTTGCCTTTTCGCCGTTGCCAAGCGTGGCGGCCGAGATCGGCAAACCCGCTTGGCTGAGAGTCACGAGAGTGACGGTCCCGCCCGCAGCACTCACGACCGCGTCAACAACGCCGCCGATCGCCGCTGTCGTGATCCGATCGTCGCGTGGAAAAACTGAGAGCCCGAGGATGAACGGCTCGCGTGACCGCATGTGTTCATCGATAGCCGTCGCGATGTCCGCCTTGACCTGGGTTTCATTCTCAACAACGAGGCCGGCGATCGTCACTTCGAAACCCGTTCTTGTGATCGCGAATACATTGACCGCCGCGGTTACCGGCCTTCGAGTTGCCAGGCCCGCAACGTCCAATTGGATGGCATCGAAAACGGCGGTGAGTTGTGGGCCGGTCGGGATACCATCGGGCCCACCGGTCGCGGTGTCGGCCTCCGCGAAAACGTCGACCTCGCCAGGGTTGTCGCTCGTGTAGGGGTAAATGTTGATGATGCCGGCGACTTCCTCACCCCAAACGCGATAGTCCGCATACGCGCCGCCTTGCGGCCTGGCTTGGAATTTCTTGATGATGCGAGCTCGGTAGGCCGCGGTACTCTCGGCGTCCGAACCCGTGATCACTTCCGCGGTGACAACGGCCTCGCGCGCGACGTTTGCTTGCGGGTTTGCAAACGTGACGACGTCGCCCGCGACGAGGTTGCCGATGTCGCCAGATCCATCGCCGCCCTGTTGATCGGATGACGCGACCATGTCGACGGGCTTGGTTGGCGCGTCGAGCGCGATGATGTTCTTGGTGAGGTAGACGATCCCGGTGTTGGACCTGAGCAGTTGGGTTTGTGCTGGGAGGTTTCCGACTTGGTTGGTGACCGTGATGTCGATCGTGAGCTCGGCTTGCACCGCCGCGATCGGTTTACCGATCCCGATGAGATCACCCCACAGCTCGAGCGGCTTGACGAGGATGCCATTGACTTCCGTTTCTTCCAGAGTCGCATGCGCAACGAACATTTGGAGGAAGTTGAAGCCGGCGTATTTGTAGATGAGGATGAAAACGGCAGCGAGCGCCTTGGCCAACACTCGCGAGAACGAGCGTGGCAACAACGGGATCGTCTGCGAAAGCGACGCCTCGAGCGAGGCAATGATCGCATCGTTGATCTGTTGGGTTGTGGGTACTTGGAGGGCCATCGTTTGCGGTCAGTCTTGGTTCAAGTCTCTACCGGTCGCGGTGAACACGAATTGAAAGTCATCGTCACCGATCTCGATTTGGACGTCGATTTTTACGGTGTTGATCCTTGGGATCGTCGCCTCGACGCCGACGAAGGTTGCGAGATCGGTTTCCGTCATCCACGCGAGATCGCGGTTGGCCGCGTCCTCGATGCGCCGGAGGTTAGAAGGGATCGCGGGGATGGAGCGAAGTAGCGATTGGAACTCGCTCCGATAGTGCCTGACTTCCTCGGGCTCGGTCTTGTTTCCCCACCATTCGAGATCCTTGGTGGCGTCTCCGCCGGTGTCGCGCTCATTGCCTCCGAAAAGCGATAGATACGCGGCCCCAACCAAGCCATCGTCTAGCTCAGCTTGGCCGTTCGTATATGTGATCTCGCCGCCATCGTCTGTCTGAAACTGTCGGACGTCCGTCACTGATGCGCCCTCTCAAGATTCAAATGTTTCCAGGATTCTCGATTTACGATCCTTCGCACTTGGGTCCGACCAACTGCGAACCTTTTTGAAAGGCTGCTGATGGTGACTTGAGCGTTATGAAGAGCAATCATCTGGACCACATCGGAATCGGTCAACTTCGCTCGTCCATGCATGGAGCCGTGTGGCGCTCCAGACTTCGCCTTGGTCGACGAAATCTTTCTTTTTGTTTTGTCGGAGTGCTTCTGACCCGTACGCAATTCGGCCAATCGTTGTTTGGTAGCCTCGGAGTGACGACGGCCAATATGCGCAACCGCCATGCGTTTTTTGACAGCGTCGGAGTGAAATTTCCCTAACCGATGAGTATTGCCGATGGCCTTCTTGTTTCCGAGTTGTGCGTCCGACATCTTGGAACGTTGCTCTGATGTCGGACGCCAGCCCGTTGAACCGTTTCCGCCAGCCACCATATTTGTCAGGTCGACTCCAAGTGAACGTGCAAGCGCAATCCAAAAGCGTTCGCGTTCTGCGAGTTGTGCCTCATCGCAGTATTCAAGAATTCGGACAGAGAAACTTTCTCCTTTGTCGCTCAATTCTTGAATCCACTTCGCTTTGTCGGTGTCGTCTTTTCGGTGGCGATGCGCCGCCATACGATCCATCGCGTTGCGCGTTTGGCCGATATATCTGATCCGGCCACAAGGACCTGGCTCGCAGAGCGCATATATGAAAAACATTGTCGCGACGTCTGTCATGAGGTCCTAAAGATGCTCCCGAATGCGGCCCACGCCGCGCTGTTTGAGGACGCCACCGCGACGCCGTAGATTGGCGCCTCTGGGCCGTCCGGTGTCCCTGGTAGGCCGTCGCTCAGTTGGTCCGCGAGGGCCGTACCAAGCTCGCTAGCCGGCCCGGTGTAGCTCCAAAAAGTGAGGCCGCCGACTTCGAGTAAAAGATCGATGTCGGCGATGAATGCAAGCGTTGCGTCGATGTCGAATTGGATCCCGCTGATAGATGCTTCAAGGTCTGTTTGGACTTCGATGCTTCCCAACGCCGCATCGAGATCGATTGAAAGGCCGAAGTCGACGATCGTGCCCGGGTCGGGGAGGTTCACACCGAGCGACACTTCGATCTGAGCTTCGAGCGCGGCCTTGGCTTGCTCGAGGGCGGTGAGGATGAGTCGCACCGGTTCGAGGATTAGCTTTACTCCAACGTTCCAATCGTCGCCGGTGAGCGTGCCGAGGCTTTGAAGTTGCTGTTGGTCGGTCGTGTTGCCGAGGTCTTTGTTGGAGCTCTCGCCGGTGTTGAACCCGAGCGAGAAAGATTCCCACGATGCAAAAAGATTTGTCGCGATGATGAGCGCGTCGATGTTGTCGTTGGGTGCGGTGTTGGCGAAGCCTTGCGCCGTGGCGCTTTCGAGCGTTCGGCCGAAGCCTTCGGCCTGGCCTGAGTAGCTCCAACCCTGGAGGCTCGACGCATCTGCCCCAAGATTAAGATCCGCGACAACCGGTTGGACGAGTGTGATTTGCGCATCGACGAGGCCGAGATTCGCAACGAGCTCAAGATTGGCATCCCCGCTCAGAGAAATCCAAGCGGCCGGATTGAATGCGGCGAGTAGATTCGCTGGATTGAGAGCTAAAGCGAACGCCGCCGCGAAGCCCGCAAGGTTGGGAGGGAAGTCAGCGCTAAATTGGATCTGAGTTTCGATCGCCGCGGTGAGCCCCGCGATGTCGCCGGTGAGTTTGGTGACGTCCGCGGTGAAGGCGACGGTCGAAGCGCCCAAACCAATGTTCAGGGCCGAGACCGGCAACGTGCCGACGAGCTCGATGCCCATGCCTCACCCTTTGACTTTCGGATTGCCGCTGATCCCTTGTCCCGCGGCGAGGATACCGCCGGTCGGCGATGCGTGGATTGGCAGAACAGGCGTCACAGGGACCAAGCCCGCAACCATCGGCGGCACCGTCACTGCAACGAGATCACCGACGCGCATGATGTCGGCGCCGGCCGCGTCGCTCAGTCTCACATCCGGGCTGTCTAGGTTTACGACCGGAGACTTGATCGACGTCGCAACTGTCATGTCAATCGCGAGCGTTCCGTCATTTTTGAGCCAGAGCTCCCCGACTTCCTCGCCCGTCGAGGCGTCGCGACAATAAAGCCGCCGCTCGCCTTGGCTCGCCTTGCCTCGTTTCTTTGGGTCGGCGTAGCCGGTGATGTGTTGGGAGTTGGTGCCCGGCGAGTCGCCGGTTGCCATGATGTCGCCCGTGAGCGGTTGTGCATCGACTCCGGTGCCGTCGAAGTGTTGAGCGGTGAAGGCCGCACCGCCACCGGGATCGCCTTTGACTTGTGCGATCTCGTTGGTTCCAACCGTCTCACGGATGAACTCTAGGACTGTGGCTATTCTTCCCATGGTAACTCACTGGGGAGCTCGCCGCTAAATGCGCCGGGTAAGACGAGCTCGAGTGTTGCAACCTCGGTGTCGGCGTCTTGATTCAACTTCACCGACCTCACTAGAAACTCGGTCTCGCGATAGATCATGGCGTCCGGCGCGTGGAGGGTAACTGTCGTGTTTTCTTTCCATAGGTCGCCTTGAGGATCGCGCCACGATGGGATCGGCCCGATCGCGAATGAGACCGCATTGCCGAACATTCTACCCATCTTCGCTTTGGCGGCGGCCTCCGCGTCAGCGTCGTCGGTATCTTCGACGGTGAAAGATCGCGGCCGTAGCGTTTTGCGTAGGAACGTATTGAGCTCGGTGAACCTTGACCCGGCTTTGCCGTTTTTGGCCGGAACGAATGCGGTCAATTCTGAAAAGTAGTCTTGCGGTGAGAACGATGGCGACACCGAGGGCAACGGTCGCTCGTTGTCTTTGAAGCGCGCCACCGGTGAGCCAACCTCTATCGACCTCCAACACAATAGTTTGCCCTCGGGCGTGTTCGAGATGACGAGGTTTCGTTGCTTCGCAAGCTTCACCAAAAGACCGTGCGGCGTGTCTTGTGGGGTGAGCTCCACCTTGTCGAAGCGCGCGCCCTCCTCAGCGCGGAAGTCCACGCCGATGTTGAACGCGCGGGCGAGTTTGAGTGCAATGTCTCTGAGTCCGAGCTTATTGAACTCGGTCGGGACTTCCGCCGGTGGCTCGGTACAATCCTCCATCACCGCCGGGAAGGCATAGCCCGCACAAGTGACCGTGCGCGCGTCCGGTGTTTTCTCCGGCTTGATGTCGACAAGCGTGCCGGTGAACACGCACTCGGTCCCGACAAAGACCTCCATGCCTTTGAAACTGAACGGCCGAAACACCTCGCGCAATTCCTTCCGCTCGGCTTCGAATGGTGCGCTGAATGATACGGTCGAAAACGTATCGATCGATCTAACGATCTCGACGCTCGTCCAAAACTTGAAATCGGCACCACTCTCGAAGATGCTGCCAGTGTTCGGATCGATGATCCGGATCGTGACTTCCTCCATCGCTCACGGATCCGGATAGTAGCGGATGACTCTGCCACGCTTGAGCTCAAGGATCTCGCTCCCGCTGAGCTCATTGGTGTTGATGAGGAAGTCGAGGCGGTCGTCAACGCTTCCGTAGACCTCGGCCGATAGGTCGATGATCGTGCGCGCGCGGTCGAGGACGATGACGCGCTCAGGAACGAGCGAGAACGAAACCTCAATGAGAAAGCCAACCGACAGAGCCACCGCTTGGTGAAGCGCTTGATACCCCTCGCCGGTGTCGAGCTGGAAGTTGCCAAGCGCGGGGATCGCTTCGAGCGCGGTGAAGCCGGGCTCACGAAACTCGGTCCATGCGTCGAATTGATTTTGGACGGCCTCGGCGGCTTCGATGGCGTCCGGCTTCGTCTCGAACGTGTTGTTGAGGACGGATGAGACGCTACCAGCAACCGCCGAGCTCGCATGTAGATCGGCCGTGTGGAAGTCATTCGCGACCCTTGTGGTCAACGACTGATTCGCGGTGCCTGGCAAAAGCGAGATCGCCGGATTGCCGGCATCGGATCCGAAGATGCTGTTGGCTAGATCGCCGTATGCATCGAGGCGCGATTGGATTCCCGCGAGCGCGCGCGCGGGAAGCGTGATCATGTTCGAGATTTGTTGCGCGAGCTGCAACGGTTGGCCAATGAGAATGTCGAGGCCAAGATTGATGTCTCGTTGGATGGTTCGAAATTCGCGGGTGACGCTTAGCGTAGCCTCAGAAACATCGCCCAACGCATCGCTAACGCTCAACAGGAAGTCGCGGATCGTCGCCTTCGTCGAGGCCTCTTCGAGTGCTCCGGCGAGGTTCATGCTGTTTGCCCACTGTTGAGCCTCGGCCAGATTGAATCCGGCGAGCGCCGCGAGGATCTCGCTTTCGGCACTCTTTCCAGCGGACGGGAAGATCGCGCCGAGCGTTTTGAAAAACGTTACCTCGACGACCGTTTGATTCGCCGCGGTGACGAGATCATCGCGTCGCACAATCTCACCGAACGGCACGACATTAAATGTCCCGTATAGCGGATGCTGCAACTTGCCAACGCCGCGCTCGAGTAGCGACTGCTCAAAGGCCGTCGCAAATAGATCGTGTTGCCCACCGCTGAAAAAGCAGCGCAACGGATAGCGACGAGGACCCGATCCGTTGTCTTGAATATACGCGCCGTCGACACCGGGAAACTCGAAGGCGGTTGTCCGCTTTCGGTTCAACCGGCGGACGTCGGTGAAATCGAAAGTGATGCGCGTTCCGCCTGGCGACGTGTACGCGGCCTCGCGCAAACGATCTTGCCAAGTGTCGCGGTCGATACCACTGAGCCCGGAGGATCCGGGGAGGATCGATTGAGTCATCTCAGAGAGCTCCGCTCTGTTGGAGCTTCAACGATCCGGCGCCCTTTGGTTGCTTGGTGATCTGAGCTCGCCCGGATTGGTCGATGATCGTCACCTCGCTCCGTTGGGTCTCGGTCGACTCGGTGATCGCGCGCGAGGTCACCTCGCCCGGTGTCACGACTTGTGGATCGCCACCTTGCGCGGCGATGGCCGATTGAGTGAGACCGCTGAGGAAGCCCTCGAAGGCCTGGAGGCGCGTATTCGATGCCGCGATGGCTGCGCCCTCGCGCGCGATCGTGTCGTCAAATTGCTGGGCTGACGCCGCGCTCATCTCCTGTTGGAGGTTCATCGCTTTTTCAAACTCGGCGTTGGCGCCAACCACGCCTTCTTGGCTTGCCAAAAGACTATCGAATGACGGCCCCAACTTTGCGTTCGCGGCTCCGATGTCGAATTGCTGGCCGAGCGTACCGGCTCCGGCGCCTGCACCGGCAACGGCTTGGACTCGGCCAACAACCTCCTCGCCTTTCTTCCGTCCAACGCTCGTTTCGAGTTGTCGCTCACCTGCGCGCTCGCGCGCCTTGCGGTTTTGGAATTCGTCGATCGCTTCGAACGGGCTGAAAGTGCCTTGCTCGAACATCTCCGAAATCGTGCCGGTGATGCCAAGGCCTTCTGTTTCGGCGGCGAGTTTGTTGAGCTGATCCCAGATTGCGATGAGAGACAACACAACCGCCGTGAGCGCTAGAACGCCGGCCACGACAACGCCGAGGCCGATGCCGGCCGCAACCTGAAAAGCGAACATCGCGATCTTTCCAGCGAAGAGCGCGGCGTTATACAGCCACACCGCCGCCGTCGCGAGCGCAACAAGGCCTTTCCAAATGAACAGCGCCACGGCCGCGGCCTTGATGGCGATCGTCATCACAAGCCAAACCGCGACACCGGCGCCGATCGCCTTGAGGACAAGGACGATCCCGTCCATGTTCTCGCGTGTCTTTTCGAGGAAACTGACAAACTCAGATTGGATCAGCTCGTCATTCTTTTCGATCCACTTCGTCATGCCTTGAATCATGGCGCGCAAGGGTCCGCTCTCGGTGTCGAATAGTTGGATCTTGACGCTGTCCGCGGCGGCCTCGAGTTTCAACAAGTCGCCGGTGAGCGTGTCCATCCGGATGTCGGCCATTTTCTTGGCGGACCCGCCAGCCTTTTCGAGCTCCTTGGTGAGCCTCTCCAACTTGCCCGTCTCGAAGAGCTTCGACAAATTCGAGGCCGCCTTTTGACCTCGAAGGCCGACGAGCTCGGCGAGGAAAGCGACTTGCTTCATATTGCCGCCGGACTTCTTGGCGCCCTTCGAGAGGTTGGCGAGGATCTCGTTGAAGGGGAGCGCGTTGCCGGCGGTGTCCTCGAATGCGATCCCGAGGTCCTTGAACTTTTTCCGCAACGACTTCGAAGGCGCGGCAAGCTTCGTCAACATCGTGTTCATCGCCGAGCCTGCAACGCTCGCGTCGAGGCCGACATCTTGGAGCGACGCGACACCGGCGACGACGTCGGTGAGCGGAATGTTCAGTTGCCGCGCTGTCGACGCGACGTTTTTCATCGACTCGCCGAGCGTCCCGATCGTGCTGTTGGTGCGCGCCGACGCGAGAGCGAGGACGTCCGCGACGTTGCTGGCCTCGCTCGCTTCGAGGCCCATGCCCTTGAGGACGTTCGAGACAACGTTGGAAACCTCGGCGAGCTCCAAGCCAGAGGCGGCCGCGGCATCGAGCACACCGGGGATCCCGCTCATGATCTCGTTCGTCTCGAAACCGGCGCGAGCCATGATCTCCATCCCCGCGGCGACTTGCGTTGCGGTGAATTTCGTGGTCGCGCCTAGCGACTTCGCTTGGTCCTCCAACGGTTTTATTTGGTCTCGCGTTTTCAGCGACACCGCGCCGACGTTGGTGATCGCTTGCTCGAAGCTCGCCCCGGTCCGCCCAATGTTCAACAATGCCGCGCCGGCCGCCGCTCCCATAGCCGCCGCCGCGATGCCGGCTTTTCTCAGCCCGGCACCGACGCGCGCAGACACGCGGCTCATACGACGAAGGCCCGCCTCCGCCTTACGCGTGAAGCGGGCCACCCCTCGCGACATCTTCGCGATCGGTCGACTGAAACGATCTCGCGCCTTGAAGATGGCTTCCACGGAAAACCTACCCTTGGGCAATGATCGATCCCTTTCTCAAATTCTCTTGTGCGGTGATGACTTGCAGATTCCAGGGAACGTGAAGCCCCCATGCCGTGCTGCCGCGTAACGGCACGATGTGATCAACATGATGCGGCACGCCCGTCTCATTGGAGAGACGGTATGCCAACTCATACAGGGCCAAAATCTCGCGCTTGAGTTTGTCGCTCAACCACTGCGGAGACTGTCGGATCTTCCGAGCCTGATACATCTTGTAATCCGCTGTGCATCTTGCGCGATTCCGCTTGCGCCATTCTGCTCGGTACTCTTGTTCGCTCGCTAAGTAGCTCCCATCTAGCCGCTTTTCTCTCTTGGCTTCCCGAGAGCGTCTTTTCGCGCGTTCTCGGAACGCTGCGTCGTTGGCATACCTACGGTTTTGCGAACCGCGCTGTTCTGCGAGTACTTGTTCTCGGCAACGAATCCGCCTCTCAGCAGTGTAACGGCGATCCTCTTCTTTGACGACGACCGACGCGCGCCGCTCGCGATTTGCAATTCGCCTACAAGCTAAACACCTGTTGTCGCGCGCGCTGCGTTCTGCAACGTGTCCGAATCTGCACGGCTCAATGCTGCTGACTTTGCGGCGTGGCATTTACTTCCTCGGCCTCGGTCTTGGCTTGGTGTGCTTGTGGAGTGATTTGCGGATCGCGTCGTAAAAGAACTTGATCTGATGGTTCTTCAAATCGAACGGTGAAGGGAGCGACGTATATTCCAAACAGATTTGTAGGAACATCTCACCGTAAACGCTTTCGATAGTATGGCGCGGGCTTCCGCTTTCTCTGTCCCTTGGTAGCCGCTCGTCGCTCCCGACGCGTACGAGGTACGTGGCTACCTCTAGGCCAAAAAAAGCGTCACGATCGCTTGGCAGACTTTCAGATCGCGGCCGTGCATGTTTTCGAACGTCACCGCGCTGGTCTGAGTCATCTCGGCCATCGAGGCGAACATCTTCGAAATGTCGTGTCCTTTCTTTTTCTGGTCCATGGCCGAGTAGGTCGAGCCCTTCGGCTCGTGAAAGATGATCGGATCCTTGCTAGCTCCCATCACCGGCGTATAGATCGGCTCGCCTTCCGCGTTGACAACGAGGCGGCCCTTGCGGATTGCGCGACTCATTACGCGCTCGGCCGATTTGAACGCTTGGAGGTCCTCGTCGTCCATGCCTTCCGGCTCGACGTCGAGATCCATTTTTTCGATGAACCGATCGAAGTCGGCTTGCGCGGCGTCGCGCGCGACCTTTTCTTTTTCTACCGCCTTGGCGGCTTCCTTCGACTGCGCGTCTCCCTCGCCCGAGTCGATGCCCGTATTTTGCATTTGAGTTGCTCCTTATGTTGTCACTGTTGCGTGAGTTTCTGCGGACCCATGAGGGTCACATCCGACGTCGTGTTCTGCGATCCTGTCGGGAATTCGCCGGTGATGGTGCCTTTGCCCTGGTAGGTGACGCGCGACGCGTACGTCACCGCGATCGTGACGAAGTCGAGTTGATCCGCGACCTCTTGCAAAAAGTCGCTGTCGCCGCGCGACTCGTCGATCTCGACCGCTAGGCCGTCGAGCTGCCAAGGGACGCGCGTCTTGATCAGTCGCGCCGTCCCGTTGCCGTTCGGCTGCACCTCGTTGGTAAAGCCGCCGATCTGCCGACCCGAGTCGGCGTCGGCCGCTACGGGAAACAGTCGCCCGCGAATTGAAACGCTCTCGATGGAGCCGCCGATTGCTGTCATGTGCTTTTTCCTTTTCTGTTAGGCGGCCGCACTCACGCCGCGGCGGCTTGGGCTCCGAAGAAGAAGCCAAACTTGAGGGTGACGTCGATGATGTTCGAGTTGCCCGAGAGCTGCACCGTGAACACGATGTCGAGCCGTTTCGGATTCTGCGAGTTGATGACCGCGGTGATCGACTTCTTGGCTTTCGCGGGGTCACTGATGATCGCCTGCAACGCTAGCGCGTCGATGAGGCCGGCGATTTCCGCCTTGGCTTGCTTCGGCGTCTTGGCGTTCGGGTTCACCGTCGGTTGATCGTCGGGGATGAGTGGAGCTCCATCCCACTCCGGCGTCGCAAAGATGAGCGCCACGTTGAAGTGGATTTGTTGGAGCTTGACGATGTCGACAACGTAGCGATAGGCGGGAGGTGTCTCGCCGACCGGCGCATACATGGTGATCGTGTCGGCCATGTTGACGACGCTATCGACAACCTCGACCGTCGAGCTCCCGCCCTTCACCGCCGCGTCGCGCGTCGGGTAGTCCCACTGGTCGCCGTCGAGGCCGGGGATGAGACCGGTCGCGCGTTGGCTCCCGTAGTCAGTCGGCGGGTTGCTGTTCGCGACCCGAGCGACCCGAGCAACCTCGCGCGCCGCAACCACGAATTCCAGGTTGACCGACCCGGGTGCAACGAGTTGGACGTTGGTCCGGTCGGTGCCGCGCGTCGAGGTTACGCTCACCGCGGTCGGCTGGTCGATCTCGGTGTTGCCGTAACAGAACACCATCGGCTTGCGGACGATCGCGCCCCATCGACCCTCACCGAACGCTGAGAGCTCGTCGAGCGTGACGGCGTCGTCAAACTCCATTTGGTTGATCCCGATGGTCTCCCAAATGTTGCCGACCTGAGCGAGCGCCGCGGTGAGTGACGGGTTGACGGTGCCGCCGACGTGTTGGGTGATCGCGAAGGTCACGCCGGCACTCGGCCCGATGATCTCCATGAAGATATCGTTGGCCGTCGCGCCGAACCACTTCGATACGAAGTTTGCGACCGTCGCGCCATCGGTCGCGATCGTCGGCATCTCGAGGACCGCGTTGACCGCGGCGACGATTTGCGCGACGACCGTGGCAACGACGACCGCGCCGACCGGGATGGTAAAGCCACTCGAAAGGATCCCGTTCACGCGCACCCGATACTCTTCGGCCGATGTCGCGGCACCCGATGGCGTGATGTCACCGGCCGACGCGGCTCCACCGCCATCATCCTCGAGCGGATAGATCGTCACCGGGATCGTCCCGACGCCGTCGCCGTTGACCGGAAACAGCTCGCGCGCGATGAGGTGCGCCGGCGAGCCGTAACCATAGGTGTCGCCAACTTGTTTGGCGCTCGTCACCTGTTTCTTGGTTGTCGCGAATGTCACCGCGGTCGCGCCTTGCGCGAACACCGCGATCCGTTGTGGGAGAAACAAAACCGAGGCGTCGCGGAGGTCCTCGAATTCGGTCGTGACACCGACGACTCTGGCGATTGCTGATGAATCAATACCCATGATCTGATTTCTCCATTAGGGGGGGGTGGCTGCAAAGTCGGCCTCGAGGATGACCTTGCCGTCGCTTTGGCGCTTCACGAGGATCGAGATGAGATCCAATGTGGTTGGCACAACTTGGGGTGATAGTTCGTTGATTGAAACGGACAGCGCGAGCCGCACGCCGTGAACCTTCTCGATCTCGCGGCCTTCGATGTTTGGTTGGAAAGTGTTGATGGCGCTCACCTCGCGACCGGCGACGAGGTCTTGACCTTGAAAGCCAAGATAGGTGTACGCGCCATGCATGAGAATATTCCGGACGAGCTTCAACGCGCGTTGCGCTTCCTTCGCGCCCTTCGCATCGCCGAGGACATGGCCCGCGCTCGTTTCATCCGCGGAGCTCACTCCGTAGCCGTAACAATCGATGTTGAAGATCGCCGGCCCTTGTTGTCGCTTGACGTTGTTGCTCCGCCCGCGGTCGGTGTTCCACGCGTCGTACCAAATGTTGATGATCGGCGTGACGTCCTTTTGGCTCTGAGGCGCATCGATGAACGCTTGCCAAGGGTTGGTGGTCTCTGAGAAAACGTCGAGCTTCCAAAGGCGTGGATCCTTGTCCGCCGCCGAGGCCAATGCCTCTTGATTCGCGCTTTCGACAACGAGGATGGCCGCGAGCTCGTCGCGGACGAGCTCGAACGTGTCATCTTTATCGATCAGCTCAACGATTCTTGCTGTGGCCATGTTGCGCTCTTCCGTAGGTTTTCGCGTGCCGGAATTACCTGAAGATTCCAAGGCACATGCAAACCGGACACGGTTTGCCCTTGCAGCGGAACGATGTGATCGACGTGGAAGCCGTCTGGACAGCTCTCATAAATTGCCGCGATGGCTTTCTTGTCCACCCAAGATGGCGTGCGTTTCAGCTTTGCCGCTCTTCGGTTCGCAGCCCACAGGTTAACCTTCGCTTTGTTGGCGGGATCCCTGGCCCAACGTCGCCTTCCCTCGCGGATGTGTCGGCGTCGCTTCTCTATGTTCTGCGCTATCCAAGCTTTGGACACAGTCGCACAACGAGCTGCGTTTCTGGATTTCCATCGTCTGCTATAGACGAGATGTTTTACTGGATCCGAGCGAAGCGACTGGCATGTGACGCAACCACCGCTCGTCGCGAATCTTTCGCTACGGTGCCCGTTCTTGCATTCCTTGCCAGTGAAATACCGTGTCGCTCCGGATGCCAGTGCAGCTTTCCGAGTGGAATGCATTATGGAACGTAGTGCTCAAGGATCAGAACCGTGCCGCCGAAGTCCCGATCGGGCCGCGTGTCGCTCACCTTGTAAAAGTGCTCGACGTTGTCGGTGTCGGTGTGCTTCACAACCCATGGCTTGCGCTTGGCATCGGGGATCCCGATCGGCAGGTCCATGCCGGCGGCGATGACGGTGTCCATGTTCAACACGACGGACGCGATCCGACCGCTCACCGCTTGGCCGGTCTCGGGATCGATCTGCTCGCTCACGTCATTCGTCAAACCGACAAAGGTCCGCACTTGACCCTCCGGGGACGTGAGCTCGATCGACCGGCCGAAGCCGGCGGCGGAGTCCTCGACGATTGTCTTGAAATCCGCCGCCGCCTGATCTCTCAGGTTCACTTCTTGGTCTCGTCGACTTTCTTCGCGGCCTTCTTAGGTGCCGTGACGTAGCCGAGCTCGACCATTTTCGCGAGTTGCTCCTTGCCTTGTTCGACGTCCTCCGCGCGCTTGCAGAAGTCGCGCGCGGTGACGGGTTCATCCGGTCCGAGGACGCCACGCGCACACGTCAACGATTTGCCTTCGGCAACCCGGTGATGCATGCCCTTCTTTTGGGCGGCCTCTTTCCGAAGCGCTTCGTCCGATTCCTTGCGGGCCTTGATCTGTCGGTTGCGTTGTTCCGCCGCAACTTTCGGATCTGGACCCGCCGACGCTCCGACCGTCGGTGATGTTGGTTCAGCCAATGTTTTTTCTCCCTTCTTATGCCCTGGTGTTGAGGGTTCCGTATGTGTCGATCGCCGTCGGGATCGTGAGCGGACGCGTTCCGGCACTCACCTTGAGGTGGCGATTGTCGGGAGTGATCCACGCGTTCGTTGTCAGGTCGATCCCAACGCCGCCGTCCGAGATGCGCGGTGGCAAGAATGACATCGCGCGCGTCTCCGGTTGAGCCACCATCGGGATCGATCCGAAGGTGAGATCCATCCGGCCGCCTTCCGACATCATGATCACGAGATCATCGGTGACGTATGGCGTGTCCAGACCGGTTTGCGGGTCCTTGAAAAAGCCGTCATAGGTCCACATCTCAAAGAGATAGTTTTGGATCCAGACGAACCCTTGGAAGGTCGCGCCCTCACCGCGCGCTTGCGGCCGAATCTCGGCGACGAACATGCGACGATTGTCGAGGCGCGCTTGCACCTCGGTGTCGGAGATGAAGTCCTCGAACGCGAGGCGACCAAAGATCAGTTTGTTCGGCGTCTTTTTTCCGTCGCGTCGAATGATGACCGCGAGGGCATCGAGGTCCGCGAGCGGAGTTTCGGAGCCGCCGCCCCAATCGTTGGTGACCGTCGGGAAGTGGCTCGCCTTCGGCTTGAAATCCAAGCTGTAAAGCGTGACACCGTTTTTGTCGGGCAGATCAAGTTGACCCGTTTGCAACACCTGCGAGGATTGACGTTCGACCGCGCGCCGGATCTTGCGTTCCAGCTTGCGGAAGATCCGCGTCGATTCCCTGAAAGCGTTCGCGCCGAAATTCGGATCCTCGAAAGGATTCGCGCCGGCTTCACGCTTCAGGAGATTGTACGCGGTGATCGTGCCTTCCTCATCGTACACCGGCGGCGTGAACCGCTTGTTGGTGTAGAGATTGGACTCGTTCTGTCGAGCTCCTGCGGAGATGTCCTGAATCACGATCGCGACGTCCTCGTCACCGCGAACGATGTCGATCTCCACAAACTCGGTGTTGTGGAAGTTGCGCGGCGGACTCTGGAAAAAGCCGCTCAGGAACATCGGCGCTTCTGCCTCTTCGAGGTAGAGCTCGATCATTCGGATGGTTGATGCATCACTCATTTTTCGATTCCTTTCGCTTCAGCCGGTTGGCTTACTGATTGTCCAACTGAGCGAGTTGCTCAACGTCTTGCGTTGTGATGTTGAAGTCGCGGAGCCCGTCGAGCTCTACGGCGTCGATGTTGGAGCCGTCGCCATCGGCGTCGATGATCAGGCGGTCCCGGTTGACAACGCCATGCACGAGCGCGCGGATGGCTTCGTCGCCAGCGCCCGCGGCGATGACGTCATAGGTGAGAACGGCCTTCGCGATGCCGTCCTCGTTGGTGACCCCACCTTTGACGTATGGGATCAATTTGAGGCTCACGCTATCGCGCGCGAGGATTGTCCCCGCAACGACAGTGCCCGCGCCACCGAAGGTGAGAAGCTCGTCACCGAACTTTCCATCTTCGAGCTCGACACTTCCGGTGTCGACGTTGGTGATGACTGGATCAGGCATTTGCGCTCACTCCATTCTTGCCGTCGAGGATCGCGACGATGTTGTCGCCGAGGTCCGGGCCTTCGCCCGTTGTGGTTGCTGCGCCATCGACGGCCTCGCCGGCCGCGGCGCTGTCGGTTTGCTGCGTCTCGATGTCGGTGCGGTTGCGACCGGCCATCGAGTATTTGGCCATCAAGGTTTGTGTCATCTCTGACCCGTCCTTGATGGCCGCGATGGCGGTGGTCATGTCGCCGCTACCCTCGCCGCACGTCAAATGTGCGCCGACCCGATCGCGCTCTGTCGCAACCGCTTCCTCGCGGATGACGGCACAGAGCTCCGGGTGCTGTGCTTTTAGCTCTTCTAGATTCATGGGTTTTCTCTTTTCGTTTGGAGCCGCACTTGCGGCGGTTGCGGTTGGTGCGACTCCGGTGGCCGGAGCGTCGTCGGTTGGGGTTGGTGGATCGGTGACGAGTGCGAGATCAGGAACGGACACCGCCACGACATCGCCAACGGATGCGACCGGTTCGGGGGTCGCGTGCGCGTTTGCCTGTTGGCCGCCGCGCGCGCTCATGTCCTCGTCGATCTCTGAGCTCGAGGGTGGGGGCACCACGACGGCGGCGATCCCCGTCTTTGCGACGCGGTCGATCATGCCTCTACGCCGAGCCTCGGCCGACAGAAGGATACCCCCACGGCCGAAGGTCTTGTTGACGTTCGAGACCGTGGTACCTCGCCCGCGCGCGATGGCATCCGCGAAGATCGCATGTAGCGCGTCGAGATGTTCGATGATGACCGCCTTGCCCTCGGGTGTGCTCGGATCTGGTCGCTTGTTAGGAGCCTCGGTGCTCGTGATGTCGATGACTTCCTCCATGTGGAAGAAACTCACCGCGACGCCAATGCTCCCGAATTGGACAGCCGCGTTGGTCGCCGTGATCTTGCCGCCCGTCGCTGCGATGGCATAGGCCGCCGAGGCTGCAAATGAGGCCGTCACCGAGCTCGGCTTCTTGGAGGCCTCGATCGCGCCGAGGGTGTCGAACAATCCGTTGACCTCACCTCCGGGACTGTTGATCTTGAAAACGACTTTTTTGACACCCGGATCCGCGTCCGCGAGCGCGACCGCTTGGCGGATGCTTGCGTAGGTCGTGTTTCCACCGCCGAAAAGCCAGGCGAAAAAGTCCGGCGTCTCAGTCAGGATCCCCTCAACGGTGATCTCAGCGACGTCACCCGCGACGTTGAGGTTGCGCGGCGTGCCACCGTGGCGCGCGGTCTCCGCCACGCAACGCTCCGCAAAGTCTGCGCGTTGCGCTTCACTGCAATCGATCCCAGCGGCGCGGAGCGCGCGCAACTGCTCAGCGACTTCTTGCTCAAGTAACCACATCGGCATCAGGCGGATTCCCTTTCTTCTTTCTCTTCGCGTCGATCGTCCTCGTCGATGTCGACCTCACCGCCCTCGCCGTCGTCGGTCGGCGGTGGCGCTGGAAGCGCAGCCGGCGGTGCGGGCTCGAGTGGCTCGTTGGCTTCGGCGACCTCTACGTTTTCGAGTTTCAACTTTCGAATGTTGCGCGAGAACTTCGTCCCGGTGAGCTCGCGCGCCGCGCGGTCGCGCGTGATGAGTCCCATGGCGATCAAAAGCTCGTAACCCTTGGCGAGCTTCGTCAAGTCGACGGCCGGCTTGACGTGTCCCGACCAATCCGATCGGCACCAAGCCGCGAAGAGCGCAAACTCGCGCGGGTTGCGGAACGCTTGGAGCAATCCCTCGGCGGTGATCGTTCCGTTGAGGACGCTGGAAACGAGCCACTCGAAATAGATGGGTTTGCAAAACTGCGATCCGAATTCGGTGCGGATCGCGTTCAAGTAGATTTTGAATTCGTTGATCGCCGCTTGGCTTGCGCTGTAGTTATTCGAGAACGCGAGGCGCAAAATCTCGGGCGGCGTGTTGTTCGCCCATGCCAGCGTTTGGACGATCGCCTCTTCGAATTCGCCAAACTTTTCGTCCGTGCCATCCGCCCGAAAGCCAACCGGCTCCTCGCCGGTTTGGAGCTCGTCGAGGATGAGCCCTGGCATGAACTCGGCGACGTTGAAGCTTCGATCCGTGCCTTGTGAGTCGTTGACGAGCTCGTGACCTTTACGGACTGCGTTGCCGGACATGGGCTTTGTGCCCATCTTGTCCGTCCCTTTTTTGATGAACATCGCGACGAAGGAATTTAGGACAGCTTTGCGCAACGTCGCGTCGCGGTACCGGTCGAGCTCCTTGAGCGATTGCAGGACAAGCGAGAGCATCGGCTTGCCCCTGACATCGTGGAGCCGCTTGTCGGTGCCATAGACCAACCAAGCCAGGCGCCGGCCACTCTTCTCGCCGAATGCCGGGACCCGTTTCGACTCGAACTTGAGGACGCCGCGCGCGTGAACATCTTGTTGGATGTGATAGGCGACCTGGCGGCCTTGCTTGTCGAGCTCGACGCCATGCAAGACCCGGTTACCGTTTCGAAGGCGTCCACCTTGAACCATGAGCGGGTTGCGAACCAAGGCGCCGTTGACAAGGCGGATCCGCGGGAGGCGCGTACGTTGATCCTGTTGAATCATCACGAGGACGTCACCGGCGACGAGCGCCTCCATCCTCGCCGCCGCTTGTAGCTCTCCGAACGTTTGCCGCTCGACGTGGTCGCAAAGTCGAGGCATGTCCGACCAAACCTCGAAGAGGCTCTCAGTGAGCTCGGTCCAATCGGCGAGCTCGTCGAGCTCGAAGCCGAGAACTTTCTCCTCGGGGATCGCTTCGAGATGGAGGCCGGTGTTGATCTCGTTGATGACAAGGCGGCGGATCAATCCGCGCGCGTAAAGGTTTTCTTCGAAGAGCTGCGCGGAGCGCGCGCGCAACGTCCAGTAGTCAGGAACGAAAAGGTGCGTGTTGCCAAAACCACCGGGGAACTTTTCGCCGTCCTGCCAAACGTTGCGAAACGGCGCCGGCGCCGTTGGTAGGTGCGTCGCGTCGATCGTTGCTAACGCACTCTGACCGACCGGCATCGCCTCGAGCGCGGCGGCTTTCTTCTTTCGCCGTTTGCTCTTCTTTCCCATCAGGTCACCGGCCGCCCGTAGAAGCCAGCACCACACCGACGAGCGTCGAGGGTTGCAAGCCGGTTGTCGAGTTGATCGAGCGAAAGCCGAAGCGATCCGAGCGTGCCGCGCGTGACGCTCTGGCGAGTCTGTCCGCTGTCAAGTGTGTACGACTGCGCCCCGGCCGCGACCTGAGTGATCGCGGCTTCTGTGGCGATGATGAGCGCCTTGGTTGCGGCGATTCGATCCGCGAGCCATTGATCGTCGAGTGCGGTTGTTGCCATGCGGTGCGGTTACTTGTTCTCGTAAAACATCGGCCCACCCTCGGCGTTGCCCTCTTTGCAGAGATGCCAAAACTCGGGCCAATTGACGTTGTCCATTTCGAGCTGCCCCACGCAAACATTCCAAGCCAACATGTCGAGCGCGGCGGCGTTGTAGACGAGGAGATCCCAAAGCTCGTTTCGCGATCCCGATGGTCGGTGCCACTCGAATCCGATGCGTCGGCCGGTGGTCTTGTGAACCTTTGGACGCTTCGACTCGGCGGTGAGCTCCTTGAGCTGCTTATCGTCCGCGTCTCGAGGTGCGTTGAAGTGTCCGGTTGGTTGGCGATCGATGCCGCTCCAATTGCGCTTGAGCGCGCCGTGCCATCGTTCTTTGTAGAGGTCGACCGTGACGCTAAACGCGACGGTTCCCATCGGCGTCGTGAATTCTGAAAACTCTCGAAGCGTCGCGCCCTTCGGCGCCATCTCGCGACCTTTGATCGGGTAGACGTTGGACGCATATTCGTTGGCGAATTGGTACGCCTGATCCGCGCGATACCCTGAGTCAACGAGAACAACGGGGAGCGGATACCGCTTGCCGTCGTCGCCGTGATAGGCCGCTCCTTCGACGAGCTCGCGCAGTCGTCCCCATGTCCCGGCGTCCTCGAGGTTCTCGGTGTCCCCCTCGAAACGCCAATAGTCGATGAGGAAGCACGTCCGACCGTGGCACCATCCGAAAACGGCGACGGCGAGATTGTCTTTGTGAATGTCGACCGCGCCGGTGAGCAACATGATCGGCGCGCCGGTGTAGGCCTCGGCCAGCTTGTTCGGCACCTCGCCAAAGTGATAGTCGCGCCGGTGAGCCGACACCGACTCGAAGCGGACCTTTTCGCCGCGCACCTCGAAGGGTTCGCCGAGGATGTTGTTGTAGAAAGTCTGGAGGGCCGTGACGTCGATCGGTTCGTTCCGCTCTTCGTCCCAAGCCTGCAACCACTCTCGCACGCAAGCCTCCCAGGTTTGCATTCCAACCGGGGAATAGAGCGCGTTGATGTGGTAGCTCCGGTTGTCGGGATGCGCCGGCACCGCGGTCGGCCGCCATTCGGCGCCATGGTCCGGCGATAACAAACGCATTTTGTCATCGTTGATGTGCGGGTGTCCGCACTCCTCGCACTTGTATCGAACCGAACCGGGGACGAGCTTGCCGCCCTTCATGTCCCACACGATGCCGGTGATCTCGCCGGTCTCTTTGTTGGTGCGCTTCCACCGCAACGTTTGCGAGTGCTCGCACCCGAGGCACTTGACGAAGTAGAAACGTTGATCGCCGAGCATGAATTGCTCGTGGATCTTCGAGGCGCCCTTGATGCCCGGCGTCGAGCAGTCGAGGATCTTGCGCGACTCCTCGAAGCCCTTGGTACGCGCCTCGACGAGCTTGAGCGGGTCGCCGTCCTTGTTGGCCAGTGGCCAGCCGTCGATCTCGTCGCGAAGTAGGATTTGGATCGAAGCCGATCGGAGCTTGTTCGCGTTCTGAGCTCCGAGGGGGACGAGATAGCCGCCGCCCTCCCATTCGAGTTTTTTCTCAGTCCAACCGGTTTTGCGTCCGCGGTTGGCGTCCGACGCCTTGATGAGGTCGGCCAAACCAGAGTGGACGAGCATCGGCGTGATGTTCGCCTCCATGCGGAGCTTTGCGAGCTCGCCGTCGGCGGTGACCATCATCACCGGCGCCGTCTTGATGTGCGCGATGAAATAACCGATCGCGTTCTCGATGACGCCGACGGTGATCCCGATCTGGGCCGCCTTCATGATCGCGATCAAACGGATCGGACTGTTGACGCTCAGGCAATCGAGGATCTCGCGAAGGTACGGCGCGACGTCGAACCGATAATAGCCCGGCATCGAGGTGACGCTTGGCGGAAGGTAGCGCGACGCCTCGGCCCATTCGCTGGGCTTTACAACAACGAGCTCGGTCGTGAGCGCTTCGAATTGAAGCGCCAACCATTCGCGCTCCTCGGCCTCCCAATCGATCTCACCGTAGCGGTCGAAGTTTCGGATCTGGACGTCGTCGGTGTGCTCCTCAGTGGAGCTTGGGTCGCTTTCCGGTTCCGGCGTCGTCATCGACAGCCGGGCCGACCTCTGGCTTGCCAGCTCGCCGAGCAATCTCGTCAAGGACCCTTGCGGCATCGTCGCGACCTAGAACGTCCTCAACGCATTCGAGGAGCGCGTTGAGTTGATCCTTGATGCGGTCATCGTGGGTCGCTCCTTGGAGGGCTTTGGTTCCGAATTCGTTGCCGGCTTTGCGCGCGACGTACCACGCCGAAGCGCGCCAATCTTTCTTGCCGGCTCGCGTGATGTTCCGGACTTGCTCGGTGAGGGACTCGCCCTCGGCCGCGACGACCTTGGCCGCGAATGACTTGAACGGCTCCTTGGCCTTGGGGAGCTCGCCGAGGCTCATCCACCGCTTGACCGTCCGCTCGTCGGCCCCGATGAGCGCGGCCGCGTGCTTCCGATAGTTGCCGTCCTTGATGGCCTCGATGAACGTCGAGACGTTTTCAGGGGTGAGCTTCGATTTCGCCATCGTGCCCACAGGATACTGAACAAGCGCGCCGCGTCAAAAATAGATCCGATTTGGGCTTGCACTTCGGAAAGCGGTTTCCTATACTTCAGGAGTCAGCAGGAACCAAGGAGCCGAGACCATGAACACCATCACCAACATCATCCACGAAACCGTTGATTGCTTCGTTGCCGAGACCGAGGACGGCCGCATCCGCGTCGGCGCTCACGGCGCTGTTTTCACCGACTACCCCGCCGACCTCATCGACGTTGATGCTCTCGTGGCCTCCGACGACTTCGATGGCGATGCCGAGGAGCTCGCCTTGCACACCGAGGACCTCGCCTAAGGCTTCTGGCCCGCCCGTCCCACGGCCCCTGGCGAAAGCTCGGGGCCGTCGCCTTTTCTACTGAACAGAGGGGAGGGAGAAAAAAGATCGCCTCGGGTGCGTTTTATTGTTGACCATCGGAAAGCGGTTTCCTATAACAAGGGGGTCAACAGGAACCACCAAGGAGACCGACCCATGAGCTCATTCATCTGCGACGACCGCCACATCTCAGCCCTCGCCACCTTCGCCAGCGAGAACAACATTTGCGACCGCAACGAGGCCGAGGCGCTCGCCATCGAGCTCCACGCCGAGAACGTCCGAAGCGTGAACCATCGCTACAGCGAGAGCGACGCCGACGCCTTCACCTTCGAGCGTGTCGCCACCGCGGGCGAGCCGGTCCGCATCCTCAAGGCCGTCCACTGCTACCAGTACCAGGCCTGTGAGCATGAGGGCTGGGCCGACAGCCACGCCGCCAAGGTGTGCGAGGCCATCCTCTCGGCGGCGTGTCGCCAGCTCAAGGGCTACAGCGACGCGGCTTGGGGCTACTGAGCCACGGCGAGAGGGGGGGGGCCACCGGGGCCCCTCCCACTGAACAGGCGAGGCCCTCGAAAATAGATCCGATTTGGCCTTGCGTATCGGAAAGCGGTTTCCTATAACTAACTCATGGCGAACGGGACTCGAAGGGCGATTCAAGCGGCGGCTCTCGTCGCGGCCCTCGTCGGAGTCCTCGCCGGAAACTCAAACCCATCCGGGCGCTTCGTCCGCGAGCTCAATCCCACGGAGATCAGCAAATGACCGACCGACGCACCGACCTGAACGCCGCCCTTCGTTGGGTCCTCACCGGCATCGAGAACAGCGCCCTCACAAGCGGCTACCTCCGTTGGTCCGATGTCGATGGCTCATGGCACCAAACGCCGCACCGACCCGAGGCCGGCTACCGCGTGGACGCCGAAGGCATCGTTTATCGCATCATCGCCGAAGGCCGCGAGCGTCGCGTTGGCAAGGTCGACAAATTCCACGCATTCATCATCGAGGACTGAGGCCATGCGGATCGGTTCACTGTTCAGCGGGATCGGCGGCTTAGAGCTTGGCCTCGAATGGGCCGGGCTCGGTCGCACGGTGTGGCAAGTCGAATCCAACGCGTTTTGTAGAAGCATCCTGAGCAAACATTGGCCGGAGGTAAAACGCCATGAACAAATCGAAACAGTCGGAGCCGAGTGCCTCGAAAGAGTCGACCTCATCTGCGGAGGGTTTCCCTGCCAAGATATCAGCTCGGCGGGCAAGGGCGCTGGCCTCGACGGTGATCGAAGCGGCCTTTGGTTCGAAATGGCGCGCGTCATTCGCGAGCTTCGACCGCGCTTCGTCGTCATTGAAAATGTTGCAGCGCTCGTTATTCGAGGACTCGATCACGTCCTCAGTGACCTTGCCGCGGGCGGGTATGATGCGATCTGGCTCCCTTTACGAGCTGCCGACGTTGGAGCGCCCCATCGCCGCGAGCGGATCTTTATCGTTGCCTGGAGACTGGACGACGCCCATGGCGGGCGACGCTGGGCGAGGACCGCGACGAACGCCGAAGGGGCCAGGTCGCGGGGGTCAACGGGATCTGGTGACGGATGCGATCGAATGGCCGACGCCTCTGGCAACCGAAACGAAGCGCAGCAACGATCGACGGAATCGAAAACAAGGGCGGTCACTCACACACACGGTGCGAACGATGTGGCCGACAGCGACAGCCGGCGACGCGAGGGCTGGCGGCTCCCGCAACACACCGACGAGCAAAGCTCACGCGGGACTCAGTCTGACAGACGCGGTGACGACCGGGGAGTCAACTGGCCGCCAGGACCCAACGGTGACTGGGACGCCTATGTCCGAGCGGGTGGTCCTGAACCCGTGGTTCGTCGAGGCACTCATGGGATTCCCAATCGGGCACACCGACTGCGAGCCCTCGGAAACTCCGTCGTCCCGCAATGCGCCGAAGTGATCGGACACATCATCAAGCAACTTGAAAGCAGAGGACCTCAATGAAAACTAAAACAGACGGCCGCACTGGCCGCACCATCGCCACCGACGGCCAAGCCCTCGGGCATGCGCTGAGGTGCTCGATCCCGCGCCTCAAGGCCGCGGCGGTCGCTCACGTTTGCAAGGTCTTGCGAAAGCACAAGGGCCGCACCATCCCCGCGGCCGACGAGCTTGGCATCACCTCGCGATCCCTCACGACTTGGATCGCGGACTCGAGCGAGCTCGCCGCGGTCCGCGACAAGTTTGGCACTTGGGGCCGTGTGCCCGATCGGTTGGTGAAGTCATGAACGACACATCGAAACAGCTTCGAGCCGTAGAGGTCGAGCACCTCTTCGATACGGGCTCCAACGAGAATTGCCCCAAGGCGACACTCGATGCTTCGTCTAATCCGGTCTGCGATTGTGGCGCAGACGGAAAGAACGAGATCATTCAACGTGCGGCGGATTCACTAGAGGCATTGGCCGAGGTGCTCGCTCCGTTTGGTGCCGCTGTCCACCCTAACGGCAAGAGTGTCGCCGTGATCGATTACTGCTGGCCTTACTACGCCGCGAGCAAAGCCTTGATAAAGTTTGGTAGCGGCGAGGCGATCACCTTCACCGGTTTCAACGGTGTCGGCGACGCAACGCAATATGTGTGGGAGGGACTTGTCGAGTACGACGAAGGGCTGCACCGCATGGTTTTCCGCGCGAAGCATACGAAGGCGATCGAACCGATCCAGGGGCCGCTGTCGATGGTTAGCGAGTCGTCGGCGGAGGTAGACGTTGTGTGTCAGTTTGCCCCGATGAACTTTGACGGACAGCGGTGTCGCGTCACAATCGAGGTACTCGACGAGGAGTCCGACGAGGACGATGGCGGACCGCCCGATTCCGGCACCGGTTGGTAAGTCATTCGGCGGCGACCCGCTAGCTTGACGGGCCGCCGCCTGGCATTTCAAAACTTGAAATGGTTGTGGTTGGTAGGGAACGATGACGGCCGCGGCCGCCGCGTGTGACCTTTCGGCCACGTTCCCGGCATGGTTCACCTCCGATGCTGTTCGCAACCTCGACGGCTCTAGCTATACGCGCCGTCTCGGTCGGTGGTCTTGTGCGCGCGCGATTGACCGAGGGATCGTGGGGATCATCCCTTGCGGAGGATGCGCGCCGCGTTCGCTTTCATCGGTCGAAGCTGTGACTCGATGAGCTCGCGTACGATGGCCTCCGCGCGCTCGAGTGACTCGCCGGCTTTCGCCGCGGCGTAGACGCGCCGGCTAATTGTCCGCGGTGAATCGGTGACGAGCCGGCGTAGTCCCGAATCGAGCCATCCGAAAACGTGTTGCTTGACGAGCTCGCGCGAGATCAACTTGCCTTGGAGCTTGTCGGACGCGAGCCGCGACGATCGGACGTCCTCGATCTTCTTGGCCGCTTCGAGCCAGTCCTTGACCGTGCGCTCCGTTCCGAACCGGTCGAGGAGCTCGCGCAAGGTAAGGTCGAGATAGTCGTTGATGTCGAAGGCATTCGAGCGGAGCTCGGTCGGTTCCGCGGTATCACTTCGAGGAGGACCACCGGGTTTCTTCTTGGCGCGGGCCTTGGCTTTCGCCGGTTTGGCCGGATCCATCTGAGCGCGGGCGGGTCGGCGCTTGTGGCCTCGCGCGTATTTCTTGGCGGCCGGGTGGTCGATGTCGATGCGGTCGCGGACCTTCGCAGCCGATAGGACGTTCCGGCATGCCTTGGTGATTGCCGCCGGTGACACGCCGCACGTCGCGGCAAATTGCGACCGGCTTTCGAGTCGCTTGGTTTGCTTCGGCACCGTCCTCTAAAACGTCGAGCCCTCCAGGTTAAAAACGATCCGGACTTTTGAAATTGTCCAAGAAGGGCCGTCGCGAATCTGAAC
>Ga0209976_10000067_pt1 | contig 74155 bp, 78 predicted proteins | sample SumtaG_FD_182806 | JGI IMG/M metagenome (GOLD analysis project Ga0209976, IMG submission 182806) | Deep subsurface microbial communities from Indian Ocean to uncover new lineages of life (NeLLi) - Sumatra_00157 metaG (SPAdes) (version 2) | ecosystem: Environmental > Aquatic > Marine > Oceanic >... | reverse complement strand
GTTTCTTTAAGTCCTAGTGTTCGTCTTCGTGGTGGCGGCACAGTTGTGGGTATTGGTGCTCCTGGAGGTGGTCCTCCTGGTGTAGATGTTCGTGGTGGCGGCACAGTTGTGGGTATTGGTGCTCCTATTATGGGTATTGGTGCTCCTGGAGGTGGTCCTCCTGGTCCTCCTGGTGTAAATGGCGGTGGAGACGGTGGCGGTCTTCCTGGACCCCCTGGAGGTGGTCCTCCTGGCCTTCTTGGTGGTGGAGACCCTCTTTTCTTACTCCCTTTCTTTTTTCCCCCCCTTAATTTTTGGAGTTCTCGCCAAGTTTTTTTCAAGTATGGATGTGTTTTTTCGCTATTTACAACTACTTTAGACAGATTAGCTAAAGCAGGTGTTCTTTTCCGTCTTTTCATAGCTTTTTCTAATTCTAATCTAGATTTTTCATATTCTGAATAACGTTTCATATCTTCATCTGAGAACTTTGTTAAAACATTCATTCTCTTTTCAAAATTATCGAAGCCTTCATCCATATATTCTAATCCTGCAAAATTCATAGCTTGACCGGCTTGGGTTTTAGCAAAGAAACGGATTGTTCTAGGACTTCTACGATATAGACTTTCGAGGATTTCGCGTTCACGTCCTGGGCTGTTTTTAATTACTGCGTTTAATCCTCCTGGTTTATCGAATATTTCATCAATTGTACTCTTTCCGTGTGTATCAACAATCTTTCGGATTTGGCGATCATTCATACCATGAAGAGACATCCTGCCGACTAAAGATTTTACGGCGCTCTTAGCTGTTTTGCCCAAACTAGCTGAGCTCTGATCCCTCATTCTCATTATACCAGCAGCTATATCTTGCTTACTTATACCTCCATCTTCAAGCTTTTTAACTTCTTCTTGAACCCCTATATCAATTTTAGCGAACCCTTCAATCTCCTCTACTATTTTATTAACCCTCTCTTCTATTTTACTCCTTGCTTTATCGTCTGGTGCCAAATCGAGTTCAAGTTTCATCGAGGTTTTATTAGGAAGAGCACTCATAATGTCATCTATTTGCTTTCCATAAATTTCTTTTAAATCTTCCTTTCCAGTAAAACTCTTTGCAATATCAACCATTTGGTTTTGGAATGTACCCTCTGCTTTTTGGAAAATGCCCTCACCCGCCATTTTACTAGCCAAAGCTAATTTATGACTGTCCTTTCTTGTTGTTTCAACGAAAAATTGTTTTTCTGCGATACTCATTTGATCCCAACTTTCAGGTGTTTTCACTTTTCTCTGCTTGGCTGCATATCTTATAAGGTCACGCTTGAAAGGTTTAGCGACAACTCCTACTGCTTTACCAGTCCTGCTAATTTGTCTACCTGCCCACCTCATAAATCTCGCTTGTCCCTTTTTCCCTTTTTTTTCTGCCATCTCAGCTCTTTGTCCCATCCTTTTTCCCCATTTTTCAGTATGGGCTAGCCTCTCGGCCGCAGGACCTGCCACAGCTTTTTTTACTTGTCTTCCAAAAGGCTTTAATCCTTTTGCATATATCATTCCGCCCATGGCTTTTGCTTGTCCTATTAACATACTGGCCATTTGAGGCGAGTATTTTTGGCTGAAATAAAGGAGAGAAACTAAATAAACAAAAAGGAAAAAATAATATATAAAATGTCCGGGTAAATCTCCCCAGAAAAGAGTGGCTTCGCTGAAAGAGAAGATATTAGCGGTCGCAGCAGGAGGAAGTAAAGAGTTTGCACCTCTTAAGCCCACAACTAAGAATAAGAGCGTAACTATTCCAAAAGTATTCCACTCAACCACCATCTTTAGCCAGTCATCCCAATATTTTTTAGTTTGGGGTAAAACAGAGCATAGAAAAGCTATTGGAGCTACCATTGCTAATAGTTGAAGAACAAAGATTCTGGCAGCAAATAAGAAAACAAAAACAAGTAATATTCCGCTCATCATAAAAAACATCATACCCTGTATGAGCCATATTAAAATTTTTCCTATAAAACCAGTAGCTACCATTAGTATTACTAATCCAAGCTGAGCAAAAGGTCCTCCTATCGGAACTATAAAAGCTATAGCTAAAACTATAAGTTGTTCTATTATATTATTCAAAATACTTTCCCCGCTGCCCGTAAGAGCGCTAAAAATCTCTGGAATAAGATCTGTATCACCCCCGATGATGGTTGCATAGAAGATATTTGAGACATCAATCATTGCCCCTACAAAAATCAGGCTGAAATTAACCAAAAGAGCGACAAGCAGTAATTTTGGTAAAAGCTTTTTTGCAGCTAAAGTTTCTATCTTTAAAATTGTAGCTAAAGCAATAAATACAAAAATCAATATAAAAAACATATTGGTTATACCAGCAACAAAACCCCAACCGCTCAAGACCATTGGGTTATTCGTGACAGAGAGCCACTGAATATTTCCAAGCACAAGCTGTAAAAGATAAGAGGAAAGAAAAAGAGAGCCCAAGCCAGCAACATAGAAAAGGAACAAAACAACAAGAAATCCAGCTATAGGACCTGAAATTTCCTCTACCCCTTCAAGGGCAGTGTTGAAGAAGTCAAAAATCCCTGTTCCAAGAAAGGCAAAAGCTGGTTTAGGAAGAACTAAACTGACTATTACAATTACAGGGATTAAATACTTAAGTTTTTCTCTCATAAAAATTTTATAGAGTTTTAGAAAATTAACTAGAATTCACACACACACAAACGCCGGTTATAATTTGCCGAAAACAGTATACCGGAATCGGAGCCAGCCCCACAGTTTTGAGACGTTGATGGATTTCTTCTCATACACGCGTTATAACAACCACTATATAAATACTTGTTCCACATTGGATTACCTGATTTGCTCGCACTACACCCTAGAAAGTCTGAGGTTAAGCATGTCTGACCTCCTGCATATGCCCTACAAGCGTCACATCGATTAGTATCATTCCAATTTTCTGCAATACATCCTCCTTTATTCTTGCAGACACTATTACAACTTTTAGCCGCTACAACATGCGGAAAAGGTACACTTGGGGCCAAATACCAACAAGCAAGAGTGCTTGGACTGCCGCTGGGAGCAGTACAGCCATCACAACCATCTTCTGATATTATGCCTTTACAAGTTCTACATTCACCCTCAAAACAGCGTCTGTCTCTTCCTACACACAGAAACTCATCGTCTTCCCAGCCAGTATCTCCTTGATAAATACACTTATCGTCATCATCTTTAACATAACAAGCATTACAACCTCCTCCTTGTACTTCTGCACATTTTATTTTTTCTCTATTTTTTGGATCTACCCCCTCAGTGATGTCATTAGAATAAGCATTATAATTTATCACTATATCATCGCAGACACCATCACCATTATCGTCAATAGATAATTGAATATAACACCCACATCCATCTTGAGCGCATTCCTCATTATTGAGAAAGGCTCTAAGAGAACGAGGGATTGCTGTTAAATAAGCCATAGATCCTTCATATATTTTAGTTTCTCCCCCTGTAGTCGGTATTGCGATTCCAGCATCATCATATAAAATAACATAGTCACAACTGTTTGTTTCCGCTAAGTTAAAACCCATTCCTTCCAAATGATATGAGAGAGAGTAAGAGAGTCTGTTAAAAGTGGTTAAGTCAGGATTAATTACATTAAGAATTAACCAAGCAGATAAGAGTAAGATCAGACCCGCAAAAGCTGAAGTAATTTGCTCTCTTGCTTCTTTCATTGCTTCAGGCCGTCCCATTGAGCTCAAATATTTAAATCCACCAAGTACCAGAGCAAAGAAGGTTGCAAGACCTCCTAAAGCAATGGCCCATTCGTAAAAATACTGAATCATATCTCCGACATCACTATCGATATCCAATACTGTTCCCCCCGGCGATAGTGGCCAGTCAATTTCTAAACCCAAATAACACCCATTTCTATTTGTATCCCAGCGGCAATTAAGGGCACTCCTACTACACTCTCCCGGAGAACCACAATCAGCACAATTGTCGTTACACTCAGCCCTAGTTGAAACAATTAAAAAAAAGCTAAAGACTATAAATAAAATAGGAAACAGCAAAAAAATCTTTTTATTTTTAATAAATGTGACCATATTGTTTTATTATACAAAAGAAAATATAGAGAGACAACCTAATTTAAAAGCTCAACCGAGTTTAATATTTCACTTATTTCTTTTTCAAATTCTGACCAATCATTTTTGAGATTGAAAAGACTAATTAAATAGGCTTTATTCTCGAGAAAAACTATTTTTTCTTTTGAATAAAGAGGAGGAGGATTTTCCCCTTCAAATTTTCCTTCAAAATAAGCTATTTTATCTTCAATTTTTAAATTTGAAATTTCTACCTCACCCCCTTGTTTTTTTACCCTCTCTTTAATATTTTCAATAATCTCTTCTAACCCCTTTTTTTCTTCCAAAATCAATTCTTGAACCATCAAAAAGATAAGTTCGCCTTTTTCTATTTTAAATCCCTGAACGAAAAGCAAATTCTCTGCTTTTTCATCTATTAGCGCCTGATTAAGTTTTTCTAAGGTATCGGGTGCCATTTTCATCCATTGAGAAGGATATTTTAATTTTAGCTTTCCGTCAGGACTAATAAATTCGGTATAATCTTTAGTTTCTTGAGAGGAGAAAGGGTTAAGCTCTGGTATTTCAAATTTTGGGAGATCAGCTGTAGATAAAGGCTTTAGGAGATTTTTGAAATACCAGGATGTGCTAAATCCAAGAACGATAGCAGCTAAGAGTGATAAAAATATAACTTGTTTGGCGGTCATATTATTTAAATTTTATAATAATTATCAAAGTCTATCAATACTGATAATTTTTAGCTAACTTTGACCAGTCTTTTAGAGTTAAAGTTTCCGCTCTTTGAGCAGGTTGAATTTTGTTTTTCAAAAGCCAATTCCTTACTTTTTCTTTTTCAATCTTTAATTTTTTAGAAAGATTGTTAATTAACTGTTTCCTTGGGTGGGAAAAACCAGCCTTAACGATTTCGAAAAATAGAAGCGGATTAACGCCGATAGTATGCGCAGATCTACGCGGAGTAATTTTAATAATAGCTGAGTCTACTTTGGGTTGTGGCCAGAATGATTTTTTTGAAACAAACGAGACGATTTCAGGTTTTGCATAAAATTGAACCGAAACAGCCAAGATACTCATTTTAGGTGGTTTAGCGCAGATTCTTTTAGCTACTTCTTTTTGAACCATTAAAACCATTTCTTTTGGTTTTTTTTCGATTTCCAGAAACTTTCTGATAACAGGAGAAGTGATGTAATAGGGAAGGTTGGCAACTAACTTATACCTACTATCTAATATCTTGTATATAGTGTTAATTTTCAAAATGTCTTTATTAATAACTTCAACGTTTTTAATATCTAAATTGCTTAATATCTCTTCTAATGCTCCACACATTTTTTTATCTTTTTCTATAGCAACAATCATTTTTACTTCTTTAGCTAATTCTAAAGTTAAATTTCCAATTCCAGGGCCTATTTCCAAGACAATGTCATCTTTTGAAAGATTGGCTGCTTTAATTATTTTTTGGAATACCATTTTATCAATTAAAAAATTCTGTCCCAATCTTTTTGAGGGATAAATATCATATTTTTTCAACAGCTTTTTAACAGTTCTTAAATTCATATTTAATTTTCTTCGTAAAAATTAATAAAAAACTTAACTTATAGAAGCTTGACATTTACCCCCTATATTAGAGAATAGAGATATAGAAGAATATAAGGAAAAATGTCTGATTTTAACAACAACGTGAAAGAAATTTTAAAGCCGCTTTTCGGAGCGCTTATTTTAATTGCTTTTGTTTTTATCTTTTCTTCAGACAAAAGTGATACATTTTTAGACTTAACAACTGCAAGCGTTTCTAATTCCCAAAACCTCTTCGCCAGTTTGTCTCAAAAATTACAACCAGAGTTACCAGACCTTATTTTAGAACAAAATAATTATTTTCGGGCAACCTGTCCTCCCTTCACCGTTACTCCAAAGGTTTTAGGTGCTTTATTTGAAGGCTTTGACATTGGAGATATTCAAAGAACAATAATTGAATATGTTGTTGAACAGGGAGATAGTTTATGGTCAATCGCTGCTAAATTTGATGTTTCTATAAAAAGCATTCTTTGGGCTAATGACATGGAAAAAACAACAATTCAGCCCGGCCAAAAACTAATTATTCCTCCTGTTTCAGGTATTATTCATCACGTTAAATCAGGGGACACTGTGTTAGGTATTGCTAAAAAATATAAAATAGAAGCAGAAGAGATAATTACCTTTAATCAGCTTTCAGGTGAAGCTGATATTTTTATCGGCGATATTTTGATTGTTCCGGGCGGAGAAATGCCTTCTGTAACAGTTTCCAAACCTTCTTCTACCTGGACTCCCTTAGCTAACAGTTATTTCATTTGCCCTATCGCTCCTCCCTGCAGAATTACTCAAGGCCTTCATTGGTATAATGCCATTGATTTTAGCCATGGTAAATGCGGAGAGCCAATATATGCTGCAGCTGGGGGAACAGTTTTAAAAGTGAAATTAACTAATTCTACTTCAAGATGGGCTTTTGGAGGAGCCGGTAATCACTTAACAATTTTACATCCAAACGGAGTAGTAACCATGTATGGACACATAGCTGCTAGTTTTGTAAACCTCGGAGATTATGTCTATCAGGGACAAATGATAGCCCTAATGGGTGGCCAGCCAGGCACACCTGGGGCTGGAAGTTCTACAGGTTGTCATTTACACTTTGGAGTGAGCGGCGCTAGAAATCCATTCAGATAATCTTTATTCCTCTAACCTTATCTTAACTTTAAAAGCCAAAGTATTAAACCTTTGACTTTTTGTTTTGGAAATAAAAACCAAAGCCCAAGTATGATGTCCTTTATGGTGGGCTTTGGCAGTTACATTATACCAAAAACCCGAGTTCAATGCTCGGGCTCCAAAAACCCTTTCAAAACTACGAACAATATCCCAACAATTATATTAGGTTTGAATTAGAAGTTAGGGTTTAAGGGTCTTGGAATAAAAAAATTGGTGTCGTTGAAAAACTGACACCGAAAGACTTTGGTTTATTTATTAGGAGTTGAAACTTTTTTTGTTTCCTTAATACGTTCTTCTATATTAGCCCCACATAAAGGGCAGAATGGACCTATTAGTATTAACTGTGCTCCACAGTAGGGACAGTAGATTTCACCGGGCTCTCTTTTGCTTTTTTCAAGTTTCGCTAGTTTTTCTTCTAACTCCCCGATTGTTTTTTGGGCTTCCTCCTCTCCTTCTTTTTTAGTTTTCTCAAGTTCCGTTATTTTACCTTTTAAATCACCGATTGTTTTTATATCCTTCTTTGATTTCTTTTTAGATTTCTTCTCGGTTTTCTTCTCAGGTTCTACTTGAATGATAGTGAAGTTAATTGTTCCTACTTTTTCTAATATCTTATAAGTAAGCACATTACCTTTAATTCTATAATGGTTCTGTGATATATTTCTCATTAGCCCATCAACTGCAGTTGTTAAAAGCCATTTTTTGAAGCTATACAGTTGAGTTACCACTACTCCAGTTTTGCATTTTTTACAAATTAATGACAAATAAGTCCAGAGACCAGTCCCTAAAAACTTTTTAATTTTTATCTCCCCTTTATCACATTTACCATGAAACATTCTTAAGTCTTTAAGTTTTGTTTTTTGATGTCCCCCTCTTCTCTCTACTTCAATCGTAAAATCCATTTTTTCCTTAAACCTCCGTTCATTATTTATTTAATTTTAAATCTAATCTACTTCCTTCTACCCCATCTTTTAGTTTTTGTCAAATGGTTTTGGAGATAGTCTAAACTTCCAAAACTACGAACAATATCCTAACAATTATCTGAAGTTTGAGTTGGAGGTTAAGGGTTAAGGGTCTTGGACGATGTTAGAGCCTGTTTTGGTAATTAATCTAAATCAATTTTCCAGTTTTCTCCTCTGAGATTTCTCTTTTATCTTTTTCAACTCTATCAATCATAAACCGAACTGTTTTATTTGTATTAATTGATTCAATTTTTATATCAGGATGCCTTTCTGCAAAAACTCGGAATATTTCATCCGCAAAAGCCTGACCGATTGTCGGTACTTTATCAAAATCAAGAATAATAGATTTAAACTTATCTAATCCAGCGACAACTCTTCTTGCTTGTGAACGCGAAATATAAATAGTACCCATTGTGAATAATTTTATTCTTACCTCTGTTTTGTCAAAAGCAACCTCAAAAACGCTAGCCCGATATTTCTCAAAAACCTCACTTAAATGCTTTTTGGAGCCTTTCTTTAAAAAGAATTTTACTCTTGTGCCCTTCTTTAAAGATTTTAGTTCTTCAATAAAAACATCGGGTAGAGTGTTATCTACGCGCAATCTATAATCAAAACTTTCCAAAATAAATATATCAGCTACCTTTGAAGTGAAAAATATTCCTTCTCCTGAATGAGCCTGTGGTTGAGTAGTCGTCTTCCCTTTTAATAAATCTTGGATAGCTTCTAGTTCTGAGTTCAAGTTTTTTTTCTGCATTACATTTTTAAAAACCCCTATTCCAAAATCATCAACTATAAAAGAAATAAATTTTTTATTTCTTTTTGCTTCTATATTAATAAATTCTGACTGAGAGTGCTCAATTGCATTATTCAACATTTCTGAAAAAGCATACTCAAAAATATTTCTAGTATTATCAGAGAACTGGGATAAAGGAAGCAATTGGTTTTCTATATCATTGAGAACTTTGTGTTCTTCTAGGTATTCATTTCTTAATCTTTTTTTAATTATTACATCTATATGTTTAGCGTACTGTGGAAGAACATATATACTAGATTTTGTTGAACCAATCTTTAAAACACGACCCTCCTTAGTTAGTTCTCGTAGAATAGAATTTGCATATTGTCTTGATATTTTAAAATGAGAAACAACGTCTTGAGTACTTAATTTTTTTCTCTCAAGGAGAAGTCCTAAAATTCTTTCTTTTGTTTTCATAATATAAAATGAAAGTTTATAAACTTGGAAATTAATTGTAAACTAATTGTAAGGTATTTTAAGGTAATTTTCAACTAATTGTAGAACATTTTCAATTTAATTGTAAACTAATTGTAAAGTAAATGTCAACTGATTATTGACAATATGTTAATAGAATCAAAGATTATTTCGACAAAACTCACGTAATAAAAAAAAGGGGGGGTATGGTGCCCCCACCGCACCCCCTTAATTAAATTTCAAAATGCCTCAATCCATATGGGGCATCTAAACCAACAACAGCTTCTGAAAAGACCTTAGAGGGTGTGTTGTTTACACTTTAAGCAGTATCTAGCTTCAGGATAGACGTTCAGTCTATCAGCCGGAATTTTTTTGCCGCATTTTTCACAAACTCCATATTTTCTTTTTTCAATCTTTTCTAAAGCTAAATTAATATTTTTGAGACGTATTTCTAAAATATGTTCTAAAGGTAAAAGCCGACTGTACTCCTCAACTTCGTCAGCAGCAATTTCCATATCAGCACCGCTCCCTCCCTCTTTCCATTTGGGAAAACGAGTATCCCAATCTCCTTCTACTTTTTTATCTCTTGTAGCAAAGCTACTAAGTTCTTTTTCAACTAATTCTTTTTCTTTTTCCAATTTGTCTTTTATTTTTTTAAGTTCTTTTTGAGCCATGGGTTTATTGTAGGGTTTGTTTTAGCTTGATAATTCTTGATATTGCCTGTTCAATTTTTGTTTCAGAGATCTCCTTGTTGCTTACTGCCTCCAAAAAAGTATCTAAAGCCTGATTAACAGGAGCCACCCAGCCAGAGAAAATTAAAATATCTACTCCAGCCTCAATTGGTTTGGTAACTATTTCTTTTAAAGAAAACTCGTCCAATAAAGAAGTCTGGGCTAAATCATCAGAGACCACTAAAGCTTCAGAGCCCAAATTGTTCTTTAGATATAAAACTCCTTTATCAGAAAAAGTAAGAGGTAAAGAGGGGTCGATGTTTGTGTATACTGCGTTTGAGACCATTATTAGTTCAGGTTCAGCCTCCATGGCTTGCTTGAACTGGGATATTTCAGGAGTCGAAATTGTTGCTAATTTAGCTTCCGGATTAAAAGAGATGCCTACATATCCGGGGAAGTGTTTAATAGCCGTTAGAATTCCAGCTTCTTTTTGGCCCAAAATTAAAGATTTACCTAAGTTTCCCGACAACAGAGGGGACTTTTGAAAACAACGATTAAAATAAAAATTTCCACTTTGCATATAATCTAAGAGTGGCGCTAAATTCATATTGACGCCCAGTTCTTTGAGTTCTTCTCCCCTTTTCAATCCTATTCTATAAGCATCGTCTGTAGAATTAATTGCTGATTGAGCGGTTTTTTCTTCCAAAAACCCTATTCTGGAGATGGGTCCTCCTTCCTGGTCAACAGCAATAAATAAAGGAAGATTGGTTTCTCTTTGAGAAAGATTTTGAAGACCTGCAATAAGGTTTTTTAATTGCTGTTCGCTTTCAATGTTTTTAGAAAGCAATAAAACACCTCCTGGTCTATATTTTTTAAAGAAGCTTTCTAACTGTGGAGTTATTGTTTTTCCCTCAAAACCAACAATAAACAATTGGCCAAGGTCTTGTTCTGAAGAAGAGATTGGCGAGGTTTTGAGTACTCTGAGTGTTTTTTCTATACTTTCAAATGAAGAAGATAAAATAAAGTAATTTCCAAATAAGGTATAGCAAACTCCTGAATCATTTTTTGAGATAGTTAGGTATCGAATAGACGACTCATCATCAAAAGTGAAAGTTTTAAAGGAGGAGGCAATGGTTGAGACTTTATTGTTTAAAATAAACAATCCTTGTTGAGTTATTTTTGATTCCCAACCCTTTAGAGATTCAGATAAATTTTCTTTTTGTTTAATTTTAACTATAAAAACTTCTCTTTTTCCTTCTTTTTGTGGGTAGATTAGGAAATTAAAATTGTCTGCGTCTAATTTCTCTATTACCTCAGACGGCAATTCAATTCGGAAGCTTTGAGCAATGTCTTTTAGGTTTGCAAGACGGTTTTCTTCTATGTTCTTGATTATAATTCGGGTAAAGGCAGATTCTGTTAAATCTTCTACTGCTAATTGCCCTATAGTTGAGGGTATTTCTTCGTTTTTAGATATTTCAAAGGTTTTAATTTCTTTTATTGGAACAAAAGAAGATGGAATAGTAATTTCAGGTTTTTCTTCGGGCTCTTTTTCTTCAGGTTCGGGAAGGCGCTCTTTTGGAATCGTAAAAAAATCAACAAAAATATCTTCAAGAATTATTCTTCCTGAAGTAGAGAGCCAATAGAGACCCGTTATAAGAAAAGCAAAAAGTAAAACAATTCCAATTCTTACTAAAATTTTTTTAAAAGAAGAAGGTCTTTTTGGAGGCTTTGGGATAAGAGTGTCTTCAAGCAGGATTTCTTGTTCTAATTCAGATTCTTTAACTTCAAGCTTTTCTTTTTCAGCTTTTATTTCAACCACTTTTTCTTCTTTTTCTTCTCTTTCTATTTCCTTCTGTTCTTTTTCATTTTCCAAAGCCATAGTTCTTTCTTTTTCAGCTTCCTTTTTTCTTTCTTCCTCCTCTTTTCTTTTCTTCTTTTTTTCTATTTCTTTTTCATTTTCCAAAGCCATGATTTTCTCCTTTTCTTTTTCAGCCTCAATCTCACGGAGCCTTGCAATGTCTTTTTTCATTGTTCTTATCTCCTCTCTTTTTAGAAACTTCAATTTCTCTTCTCCTTCTTCGGTTAAAGTATCTCTTAGTTGGTTTTTAAGAGACTCTAATTTCTCTTCCTCATTTTCTTTTGGGGTATCGTTTTTTTCTTCGGTCATAATGTTTACCGCTATTTAACGACAAGTCTATTCTTCCTTGATCGTCAATAGAAATTACCTTAACAGGAACAATATCTCCAATATTAACAACATCTTCTACTTTTCTCACTCTATAGGGAGCTAAGCGGGAAATATGCAAAAGTCCCTCTTGGCCAGGTACAATTTCTACGAAAGCTCCAAAATCTAAAATTCTTTTTACCTTACCTTGAAAAACCTCGTCAACTTTAACTTCCCTGGTAATATTTTTTATCCAAGCAAGAGCTTTTTCACCAGCTTCTTTTTTTTCAGCCGTTATAAAGACCGTGCCTGTTTCTTCAATATCAATTGAAACCCCGCATTCTTCAATTATTTCATTAATCATTTTCCCCCCAGGCCCGATTACTTTTCTTATTTTTTCTGGATTAATCTGGAGAACTAAGACCCTTGGGGCAAGAGGAGAGAGTTCTGGCCTTGGTTTTTCCAAAACTTTGGCCATGTTTTCTAAAATTTCTAATCGAGCTTTTTTCCCACTTTCTAAGGACTTTTTAAAGATTTCTTCTGAAATTCCATCAATCTTAATATCCATCTGGATAACAGTAATACCTTTTTTTGTTCCAGCCACCTTAAAGTCCATCTGGCCATAGTGGTCTTCAGGGCCCTGGATGTCGGTTAGTAATTTATAATGCTTATCATCAGAAACTAAACCCAAAGCAATGCCGGCTACAGGAGATTCTATTGGTACTCCAGCATCCATTAAAGCTAAAGAGGAGCCGGAGACTGCAGCCATACTGGTTGAACCATTTGAAGATAAAATTTCAGAAACAATACGTATTGTATAGGGAAACTGATCAAAAGAAGGAATGACAGGCAAGATAGCTCTTTCAGACAACATTCCATGGCCGATTTCTCTTCTGCCGGGTCCTCTTATCGGTCTTACTTCTCCGACCGAATAGGGTGGAAAATTATAGTGGTGCATAAAGCGCTTTTTCCCTACAATTTCCATTCCTTCCACTAATTGAACATCACCAGGAGCTCCTAAAGTTAGAATTGATAGAGATTTTGTTTTTCCTCGTTGGAAAAGACCTGAACCGTGAGTTCTTGGGAGAATTCCTACCTCACAGTGGAGTTCTCTAACCTGGTCTAATTTTCTGCCGTCAGGCCTTTTCTCATTCTCTAATATATTTTTACATATTATTTTTCCTGTTTGCTCCTCTAAAAAATTCTGAGCATAACCTATTTTTTCAGGGTAATTTTCTTGGCAAAAAGTAATTAATTCTTCTTTTAATAAAGATTTACTGTTACCCTTGTTATCTTTTTGATAGATGGCTTTTTCCAATCTGTCTTTTATAATATTTTCTATTTCTTTTTCTAATTGTAAATCTCTTTGAGGGGCAGTTAGGGCAATTTTTTCTTCCCCTATTTTTTTGAAGATTTCTTTTTCAAAATCAAGTATTTTTTTTAAGTATGGTTTTGAGAACTGATAAGCCTGTATTACTAATTTTTCATCTACTTCATCGAAGTTTCCCTCAATCATATTAATTAAAACCGTGTCAGGAGAAGCTTTAGCGGAAGAAACAGCAGAAAAAACAATATCAATATTGCTTTTTTCTCTTTCTTCATAGATTGGATTTAAAATAAACTTATCTTCAATTCGTCCCACTCTTACTGTAGCGATAGGTCCTTTCCATGGAATATCTGAAATCCCAAGGGCTAAAGAGGAGGCCAATAAACTTAATATATCGGGTTCGTTTTGACCGTCCCAGGAAAGAACGGTTATCACTACCTGAACTTCTCTCTTTAGGTTTTTTGGAAAAAGGGGCCTAATAGACCTGTCAACTAATCTGGAATTACAAATAGCTTCATCAGAAGGTCTTGACTCCCTCTTTATGTATCTTGGACCTTTAATCTTACCGGCTGCATAGAATTTTTCTTCATAATTAACCATCAATGGAAAAAAATTAAGTTCTTTCTTTTCATAACTAGACATTACAGCGGTGGCTAAAACTAAAGTGTCTCCATATTGAAGAAAAACAGAGCCATTGCTTTGTTCTGCTAAGCCCTTAAAATCAGCTATTAATTCTTTTCCACCGATTTCTATTTTAAATTTTTTACTCATAATAAACTAATTTTAATTAAAAATTTTTACAAACCTACTTTTTTAAAAGATATTTTTCTAATTCTTTTCCTAGATCAATAAATTCATCAGCTTCGTTTTTTAATTTTATAGAAGCCGATTTTCCAAAAGCAATTACCTCCACTCTTTTGCCTTGATTTTTTAAATATTCAATCACCTGAAGGAAATCACCGTCTCCAGAAGCTAAAACAATTGTATCTACGCTGGGAGAGATCCTTATGGCGTCAACGGCAATCCCTACATCCCAGTCAGCTTTTTTCATGCCTCCATAGAATTCTTGTAAATCTCTCACCCTCGTTTCAATTCCTATTTTTTTTAGTGCTCCGAAAAAAGCCTTTTCTTCACCAGTTTTTGTTTTAACAACATAGGCAAATGCCCTAATTAAAACCCTTTCACTTACAGCTAATCTTAAAACTTCTCCAAAGTTTACTTTAGACTGATAGAGATTTTTTGCTGAGTGGTAAAGGTTTTGGACATCAATTAAAACTGCCACCCTTTGTCCTAAATGCTTTATTTTCATATTAATTACGTAGTATTCAAGGCTTTTATCTTTTAAGACCAATTTTTTTAATAACACTCTTATATCTTCTCGGATTCTCTTTTTGTAAATAGCTTAGAAGTTTTCTTCGTTTGGAAACCATTTTTAACAATCCCCTTTTTGAATGGAGGTCTTTGGGGTGCTTTTTCAAGTGCGATAAAAGACTTTTAATTTCCTCTGTTAACAAAGCTACCTGGACTTCAGAGGATCCAGTATCAGCAGTGTGTATTTTATATTTTTTAATTATCGACTCTTTTTCTTTTTGAGATAACATAATTTTTATACTATTTACTTATACCATATTATACCATCTTCTTTTTAAACAAAAAAGAAAGCAGAACTTTCTTACTTATGTGTCCCCACGAGGATTTGAACCTCGAACCTACTCCTTAGAAGGGAGTTACTCTATCCAATTGAGCTATGGGGACATTTTAAGTGGTGACGCTTAGTTTAACCTAAAAATTCACAAAAATCAAGCTTAATTTCATTAGAGGACAAAGGGATTTGGATAGTTTTTGGAGTCTGTTTCTTTAAACCTTTGATCTTTCTCCTGCCAGACTTCTAAGACTTCTTGATAGGTTTGTGAATCAAACTTAAACTCTTCCTGGATAATGTCAAGGTCTATATCTTTTCTTAAAATATAGTTTGTATAAAATATAAAGGAAGCAAATATTAATGCTAAAATAAATAATCCTAAAAAAGTTAAGAATGCATTTTTCCCTAAAATAAATGGTAGTTTTTGAAAGAAAACCATAACCTCTTTTAGTTTAAATTTTTTCAGCTTTGGCATAATTTTAAAAATCTAGTTGGCGAAAACCTTTATTGAAAGAGAAACATTAACGTCTCCCAGAGAGTAGTTTTCGAACTTCTCTCTCTCTAGCTCATTTTCTGTTAACTTGGCCATGGAGAGGCCATGGATTTCAATTAAATAGGGGCTTGATTCTAATTTCTCTAAGAATTTTAAAAAATTAGGAAAGGAACAAATAGAATCTATTTTAAAAACGATATAAGACCAGACACCCTCTTTGTTTTCTTTAACCTGAGAGGGAAAGATTTCTAATGGTATCTGGGAAACCTGTGCACTTTTCTCTAAAAAATAGATAAAGCTTATAGGCGCTTTTAATTTGATAAACAAATTTTTTGTCTTTTCCAAATTTTCTTTTGTTTCTTGGTAGTTTTTCCTGAAATCTTCAATATTTTTAATCTTGGCCTCTAAAGAGGTCAATGTTTGTTTTTCTAAAATTAACTCCTCTGAACTAACTCCAATATCTTTATAAACAGGATGAACCAAGAAAATAATTAGAGAAGCTCCTAATAAGACGAAAATAACCGAAGATAAATAAATTTTATTTTTTGTTGTCATTTTCTAGAATAAGATTTAAATCTTTAATATACATATTTATTCTAATCTGAAATTAACCATGAATTCACTTGGTTTTACCCAGCTTTCAGCTGAAAAATTAACCTCAGTAAAATTTTCCTCTCCCTCAAGATTTTCTTTAAATTTAACGAGGGTATCCCTATCTTTACAGTATCCAGAAAGGGAAATATTAACGATTTCCTCTTTTTCTCTTTTAGAAAAACCTAAGTTACAACTCGTTAAATAGGTTCCAGAGGGAAGGATTGCATTAATTCTTTCTAAAACTTTAGTTAAATTAAGATTCTTTTCATAAAAATAACTCACGGAAGAAAGAAGAATATTAGCCTCCGTAATTTCTTTTTCTAAATCCCGATTTAAGAGAATTTCTTTTCTCCTTTCTTCTGTATTTATTTTTTCCGTTTCTAAGTCCGATGAAATATAACTTTTTACTAAGAACAACACCAAAAATAAAGATATAAAGAACGACAAGAATACAATCCCTAAAATTAAAATTAATCTTAAACGTTGCTGTTTTAAAATTTCTTCCTTTTGTTGGAATGGCAGTAAATTAATCATAGTTATTTATTTTCTGAAATTCCTCGGATGGCTAAACCAAGAGCTGTAGTATATCCTAATGATTTTTCAAAAGGTATTTCGGGAACCTCTTTTTTCCCTTCAGGCAGAATATTAACCCAGGGGTTGGCAATTTCTACGGGTAATCTTAATTCTTGAGAAAGTAACTGAGAGAGGCCTTTTAAATTTGAACCTCCGCCACAAAGCAAGAGCTTAGACACATCACGGGCTTCCTTTGGAGCACCTTCTTTGGTCGCATGGGTTTTATAATAATTCAAATGAGTTTTGATTTGTTGGGTTAGGTCGACCAAGGCGGGCACAAGAGCGTCAAAAATTTTACTTCTTTCTTTTTTTATTTCTGTTGTTTCATTTTTTATTTTTAATTTAACTTTTTCTCCCAAGCCATACCTTATTTTTAATTTCTCGGCTTTCACCAAATCTACTCCCAAGCTTTTAGAGATAATCTCGGTAAAATTCCCCGAGGAAACACTAATAGAGGAAGTAAACCTTAAAGAGTGTCCACAGAATATAATAAAACTTGTTCTAGTTGCTCCAAAGTCAATTATAAGAGTGGGAAACTTACTAAAACCATCTTTTATTAGAGCCCGGCTGATGGCCAAGGATTCTACCTCTAAGGACAGGGGTTCCAAACCCGATGACTTTAAAACAGTAAAATAAGAATCAACTATGTGTTTGGGTATAGCTGAAATTAAGATATCGAGATGTTCTGATTGTTTTTCTGGAGGAGAAATGTCTTGACAATCCAAATAAACATTTTCAATAGGCATCGGGATATGATTTTCAGCCTCAAAAATAACAGCTGATTTCAAATTTTCTGGAGCTACTTTAGGCATTTTTATTACTTGAAAGAAAGCTTTCTCTTCAGGTAGCGAGGTGACGACATATTTTGTCTTTAATTTTTCTTTTTTAACCTCCTTGACGGCTTCCTTAATAAGCTTAATCAACCCTTCTTGATTTATAATTTCCCCGTCCTTAATTATTCCAGACTTTATTGTTTTTTCGCCAAAAGAAGCAAGCCCTAATCCACTTTTCTTTCTTTTTAGTTTTATAATCTTTAAAGAAAGATCGGAAATATCCAAAGCAAAAGTTTCTGGTTGAAGTTTCAAAAATTCTAACATATATATATTTTAGTATCTTTAATTAATTTTAAATTTTTATTCAATTTCTTTCCAACTACTGATTTCCCAAGTTCCACCAGTTCCGCTTGAAAATGTGGCATTTTCAAGACCAGATTCATATTGGACCTCCGCATTGTTGTCAAGAATGACCTTATAACCGGTTATTTCTCTAACCTGAACATTGTTTCTTATTATAACTAAACCCTGATTAGCGTAAAAAATAGCAGCGTCTGTGTTGTTGTCAACCTCAACAGCCGGATTAATGTCGTCTAAACTACTGTTTGTTGATAAAAGCAATAAATAGCTTTCATCTTCACCACTTCCTTTTAGATGAGTATTAGGCTTTATTTTTATTTTTCCATCAACAACTATTACTCCACTGTTTTCACCGTAAGAATTGAAATCAATTTCAATTGTTGATCCATTATCAATTCTTAAATCTCCAGTTATCCACAAAGTTCCTTTCATATTTAAAAAGGCATTGTTATCGATAAGGGCATTTCCCTCGATCTTTACTGGTCCTAACTCTTGAGAATCATCTGAGAGAGTATAATCTCCAATAATTATTCCTCCGTTTTCAGCATCTGTTTTCCATTGGTCAATTTGGTTTTGAGAAATAGGTAAGTCCTTTGGTAAAATTTCATTTGGTTGTGATTTTACAAGTACGCCAGCAGTACAATTTTCAACCTCTCCTCCAGTAGTGGAAACGTAAGTTAGGGTTCCCGTAATTATTGAATTCTTACATTTGTGGACTTTAGCGTCTTTTCCCACCTCCAGTCCCTCAATACGATTACCGTTTAAGGCTACAACAATAGTGTCGTCAATATATCCTTTAATAGAGGTAACGCTTCCATTAGAATATATGTTACCTTTTATCCTTGCATTATTACCCATTACCATTCCTCCTTCTCCTACCTGAGCCCCATAGTAAAAGGAAATCTCGTCGGTAGAAATTTTATAAATCGCTTGAACTTTTCTCGTTCTATTAGAAGCGTCGCCAGTTGAAGTGATTGTTCTTGTCCCACCTATTATATCTGATACTACTATGTTTGCCGTATTGCCACCAACATTTAAGGTATAAGAACTTGACCAGTTCATTGTGTTGAGCACCCTTAGTAAGATATCTTCAATTCCAGCTTCTGAGGCAAAATAAGCCTGGCTTGATTTAACAATATTCCCGGTAATCTTTTGCTCATTATAAGTTAAAATAGAAATACTCATTGCTATGGTAAAAACTACTATTAAAACTAAAAGAGTGATATAGATAGCGGCAATACCTTTTTGATTTTGTATTAATAAAGTTTTTATCTTTTCCATTTTAATATGTTCTTAGTGAAACAGTAGAGGTGGCGTTAATTGAAAATTGATCTTCAGGTCTCGTAGAGAGACTTTTATAATTAACCTTAAGGGATATCTGAATAGAACTGGTAGCAACCTGGTAAAACTCCAAATTTTCAATCTCCACCCTATCTGAAGTTAGGGCAACTGGATTTTGACTTTCTTTTTTTAAACAAAGACGTTGCTCGCAAAGATAAAAATCAATATAAGTGGTGATTTCTCCTCCTGGACAATATTTTGTTGTTTCTAAAGATAACTGACCATCGCTAGAAGACAAGACAGAGGTTGGAGTATAAATACTTTTTGCTTCCCTGATTTCATGAGTCATTACTTCAATAGCTCGTCTTGTGTTGTCAATAGTTTCTCTTGCGGCTTTAGCTTTTCTACTTGATCTGCTAGCTGAAAGGAATAGGGAGCCTGCAGCTAAAATAATCAATACCAGCACACTAACATAAATTAAGAGCTCAATTAAAGTAAAACCTTTACCTTTTTTTTCTTTTTTTGATAAAAAGATTCTCATTATTTATTGCTTCCAATTGGTAAAATAGCTAATGAATTCTATTTGACGACTATTTCCCCTTTCTTCCCAGGAGACGGTAACAGTTATTTTTTTTGTGTTTGGGTCGTTAACTCCACCACTCTCAACTATATCATCATTTAAATCTCTCATTACGTCTTCAAGAACAGCTTTTTTGGTAAATCCATTAACAGTTTTTGTTCCTTGTATTAGCTGCCATGTAGCTGGCGTTCCAGATTTTTGAATATAATAATCAGTACTAGGAGTTATTGTTTCTAATCCATCAATATTCCAAGAGGTTACATCTCTAAAATTACGAATCTGCTCCATCATCTCTTGAGCCATATTATTAGCTTTATTGGTTTGGTTTATTATAGAAGTAATTCTTAAACAAAAAGACGTTAATTCTAAAAGACTAATTACTGCAAAGGAGATGATCGCTACTGCAGTAAGTAATTCTATTATAGAAATCCCCTTTTTATTGCCAAATAGGTGTTGAAGCATAAATAGAAGTGTTGTTTGGGAGCATTTGGCCATTTTCGTCATACTCAATAAGCTTACCAGTACCATCTCCACTAATATCGATTCTTAAAGCTTTATCATTATATCTTTCGTCTCTATGAACACAGAATTCAGTAAGACCGGCGTCGTTTAGCTTATGGCTATGTATTTTTATTTTCTGCATACTGTCTGCAACATCAATCTCACCCTCCCAATAAATTTGACCACCTTTCATATTATCAGCAATTATAATATCTCTGGTTTCACTGGAAGAATTATAAGTAAAAGTTAAGGTTAAAACCTCACTTAAAGTGTCAATTTGACGACTGTAATCAAAATGGACATGGCGTGAATCTTTTATCCGATTTGTATCGCCAGGAGCAGCTTCTGGGGAGGATATTACTTTGCCGGATTGTTCAACAATAACTTGTCTGGTTTTTAAAGTATTTTCTTTTAATCTTAGAGATATGTTACCAGAATAATCAGTATTACCTGATATTCTTTCGAAAACAATTTCTGATCCTCCTCCGGTTAAATTAACCTCATAAATCTCAATCTTTTCAAGGATTTTGTGGACTTGGTCATATGCGGGGTCTCTTGAGGCATAATCACTTCCTTTAAATAAAATATATTCTTGGGGAGAACTAGAAGTTAAAAAATAGACGCCCCACTGGCTGCTTTCTTGTGAGGCTAATGTTTTATTCTGGGCAAATCTCAACATATTTATGATTTCTTCGGCAGTATTCGTTAAACCCGATTCTTTTTGAAAAATCCGGAACAATGAGATAGATATAGATGTAAGAATAATTAAAATTGCAACAACTGTTAATAATTCAATAATAGTGAGACCAAAAGAAAACTTGTTCTGAGTTAATTTTTCCATTTTTTTTCTTGTCACTACCTTGCAATGAGGGGAGAGAGAAGCGATTGGTTTATTCAACAGCTCCCAACATGCTATACATTGGTTGAATCATTGATACCGCAAAAAATCCTATTACAGCTCCAATAATAAGCATTAAAATCGGTTCAATAACAGAGGTTAAGCTCTTTGTGCTATTGGAAGCTTCTTCTTCAAAAAAATCAGCCAACTTTGATAAAATAGTTGAAGTTTCACCTGTTTCTTCTCCTACTGCCACCATCTGGATCACGATTATGGGGTAAACTCCTTTATAATTTCCTAAAACTTCAGACAGTTTCCCTCCTTTTCTTACTTTTTCGCTCGCTTCAATTATGGCTTGCTTAAAATAAAAATTCCCCAAAACACCAGAAGTAATCTCTAAAGCCCTAGGAAAAGAAGTACCAGCCGCAATTAGAGAGCTTAATGTTCTTAACATATAAGCTGAATTAGTGCTTTTTATTATGTTGGAAATAACCGGAATTTTTAAGACAATTTTATCTACCACTTTTCTAACATTTTTTAGTTTCATTAATTGAACAAAAACTATAATTAAAAGAACGATACCTAAAATCACTAAATACCATTTAGTGGCTAAGAAATTGGCAAAAGCAATAACTATTTTGGTGGGAGTTGGAAGCTCAATTTGTAACTCTTTAAAAGTTTCACCTAATTGGGGAACAATGGTCGTCAACATTAAAATACCGACCCCAATCATTGCCAAGATAATAACAGCAGGGTAAGTCATAGCTCCCGTTATTTTTGACCTTAATGTATACTCTTTTTCCATTTGCATGCTTAGGGTTGTTAAAACCTTATCCAAAGTACCTGATTCCTCTCCTACCTTTACCATGCTTGTAAAAAGTTCAGAAAAAATATCTGGATAGTCTCCTAAAGCTGCAGAAAAAGACCTTCCCCTTGTAACTTCTTCTCTAATATTAAGTAGAGCTTTTTTAAACTTTTGACTTTTTGTTTGTTCAGCTAAAGATCCAATCGCCCTTGGTAGAGCCAGGCCAGCGGTTGTCATTACTTGGAGGTTCCTTACAAAAAACATTTTTTCAGTTAAGGACGTCTTTCCAAAAGACATTGATAGTTTAAAACCTTTTTCTTTTTCCCCCTCTGTTTTAGCTTTAACTAAAATAAAACCCTGTTTACGTAATTCTTTAGACAATTGGTGGATACCTTCTGCTTCCATAACACCCTTTTTTTCCTCTCCTTTGAAAGATTTAGCTGTGTATAGATATTTAGGCATAAAAAAAATTAATAATTAATAATTAGCATTATTCTATAACCACTCTTAATATTTCCTCTATTGAAGTGGCGCCCTGGGCTGCTTTTACAAATCCATCTTCAATCATTGTTCTCATTCCTTCTTTTATTGCTTGTTTTTGAATCTGGTCTGAAGTTGCTTGTTTTACAATCATTTCTTTAATTGTTTCTGTTACAGGTAAGACCTCAAAGATTCCAATTCTTCCCTTATAACCATCAGTACATTTTTCACTGGGCTTTGGTTTGTAAAACAGAATTGTTTTCCAGGTGGCTTTTGGCTTTACAACTTTTTCTTCTTTTAGAATTTTCAAGATTTTATTTAAGTCACAATATTTAGCTATTTCTTTTAACTCCAAATCTTTTAAAGTATGTTTTTCTCTTTCTGGGCAGAGTCTCCTGATAAGTCTCTGGGCTATTATAGAGTTTAAAGTAGAAGATAGTAGAAAAGGTTCACAACCCATATCTAAAAGTCTCGGGATGGCGCCAGCCGCTGTGTTTGTGTGTAAAGTAGAAAGCACTAAATGACCGGTTAAAGAAGCATTTATAGCCAGACCAGCAGTTTCATTATCTCTAATCTCACCAACCATAATAATATTAGGATCTTGTCTGAGTAAAGATCTGAGACCGGAAGCGAAGGTATAACCGATTTTTGGGTTAACCTGGCTTTGGTTGATTCTTGCCATTCTATATTCAATTGGGTCTTCAACCGTGGAGATATTAATTCCAGGGTTATTAAGAATTTCTATCATTGAGTATAAGGTGGTAGTCTTCCCACAACCCGTGGGGCCAGTGACTAAAATCATTCCAACGGGTTTTCTTAACGTATCTTCCACCTCTTCCAGACTTTCTCCCGTTAAACCCAATTGCTCTAAGCTGAGAGCTCTGGAAGTTTCTGGCAAGAGACGCATTACAGCTTTCTCTCCATCAAAGACGGGTAAAATAGAAACCCTTATTGAAAACCTGTAGTCTTCGGTTTCAATTTTAAAACGACCGTCTTGGGGTAGTCGGTGTTCGTCTAATTTTAAATTAGAAAGCACTTTAATTCTTGCTACAATTCCAGGAGCGGTTACTTTGGGCAGGGTCATTGCGTCTCTCAAAATTCCATCAATTCGGTATCTAACCACAACCTCTTTGTCCGTTGGTTCAATATGGATATCAGAGGCTCTTTGTAAAACAGCGTGTTTTAATAAGGTGTCGACTATTCTAATTATTGGCAGTTCTTCTGCCATTTTCTGGAGCTCAGCTTTTTCTTCAACTTTTTTTTCTTCATCCCCGATTGCCTTTATTTCCCCGGCTTCTTTTTTGATTATTTCTCCAAATTCAGCCTCTAAGGTTTTATGATATTGACGCAAGACATTTTTGATTGATTCAGGAGTAGTTAGTCTGGGTAAAATTCTTAAATTAGTGGTTTTTTTAATAAAATCAATTGTTCTTAAATCCTCTGGATCAAGCATTGCTACCTCTAATTTATTTCCACTTTTTCTGAAGGCAACTATATTACTAGAACGGGCAATGGCTTCTGGTATAATCTTTAAAATATTAGGTGAGATATTTTCTTTTTCTAGGCTAACAAAAGGAATTCCCAAGATATAGGCCTCTAGTTTAATGAACTCTTCTTGCGCTATTAGTCCTTCTGATACCAAAACATCACCAAGTTTTTGTTTGGTTTTTTTAGCTTTTTTCTGAACTTCTTCAAATTTTTCAGCAGTGACCAATCCAGCGTCAAGTAAAAATGCTTTCAATTGTTGAGGCTCAATGCGCATGGCTTAATAAACAATTAAAAATTAATAAAACATAATAACGTTTATTTATAATTATTAATTATGTCTTATTATTTATTATTTTTATTCAAGGATTTTTTTAACTTTTGCAATTACGTCTTCTAAACTATAATCAGATTTTACCAAATAAGTTGTAGCTCCAAGCTCAAGTGCTTTATCTATTTTTTCTATTGATTCTACATTAGTTAAGACAATTACTGGGATGTTTTTTGTGTTTTCGTTTTGTTTAATTTCTTTTAAGAGATCAAGCCCGTGAATTTTAGGTAATATAAGGTCAAGTAAAATTAAATCAGGGTTTTCTTTTTTAGCTAAATTTAAACCTGTTTCTCCATCAAGAGCCGAAATTACTTCAAAACCTTCTGATTTTAAAATATCACTAAATGTCTTTTGAAGAGCAGCTTCGTCTTCAATAAATAGTATTCTTTTCATAGAACACATAACACATAGTACATAGCGCAGAACACACAACCAATTTATGGTTTATAAATGTTCTATTTCTATATTCCATGTTTTATAATTTGATTGGTAAAGTAAACCAAAATGTCGACCCTTGGCCTTCTTTTGATTTAAAACCTATTTTGCCTTTAATTCTTTTTAAGGTAGCTTTTGAAATATATAATCCTAATCCTGACCCATGTGTTTGGTGTTTTGTAATTTTTTTTGAACGGAAGAATTTTTGAAAAACATATTTATGTTCTTCTATTGGAATACCCACCCCATTGTCTTTTATTGAAAAATAAATATTCTTTCCTTTTTCTGAAAGATTAATTTCCACCCTTCCTTTATCCTTAATATAACGAATAGCATTTTCTAAAAGGTTATCCACCACTAATTCAAGCTTGAGGGGATCAGTGCATATTTTTGATAAATTCTTTTCAGCATTTAAAACTATCTCTACGTTGGAAGCCCTGGCAAATGGTTGGTATTCTAAAATTAAATCTTCAGTTAACTTTTTTAGTGAGAAAACTTTCTCTTTTACTGGAATTTTAGCTGCTTCAATTCTGGAAACAGTTAATAAATCAGAAACAGATTCTTGCATTCTGTTAATATTTTCTTTTAAAATCCCAAAATATTCTAATTGCTTTTTTTCGATTGTTCCTAATTTTCCAGAGAGCAGTAATTCAACTGACCAGCTTAGATTTGAGAGAGGAGATCGTAATTGATGTGTAGCTATGGTAATAAATTCTGATTTCATTTTATTTGCTTCAGACAATCTTTCAAAACTCCGTGTGACTATGACAGCAACAGAAAATAAGACTGCTGTCAGTATTAAAGTTATAAATGAGACTACCAAGGGGTCTTGGATATAGTGATTTCCAAACAAATAAGCGTTTAGGGCAGAAACAATAATAACTATTCCCATTATTAAAAAGAGAAACTGGGGACATTGCCAGAGAGATATATTGTATTTTTTACACTGGGCAACTATATTTAATTGTTCAAAAATTTCTTTTGTTAGCTTCATTTATTTAAAAAAAAGCAATATTACTTAATTATTATAACATACTAATTAAGGTAAAGAAAACAAAAGTATTTTTATAAAAACATTTATTTATTTTTTGTTATTTTTCCCCTGTTTTTATCTTCAGCTTCATTGACCCAGCTAAAATAAAGTGATAGAATTAATCTGAAATTTTTACGGGGCATGGTGCAATGGCAGCACGAGGCCTTTGGGAGGCTTTAATCCGAGTTCGAATCTCGGTGCCCCGATTGCTAATGAGTATACTTGCGGGCGTCGTATAATGGTTATTATCCAAGCCTTCCAAGTTTGTGATGAGGGTTCGATTCCCTTCGCCCGCTCAAAAAAAGAACAGCTCTTTTAAACTGTTCTTTTGCTTTCAAGAAATAGAAATTCTATTTCCTATTTAGCATATTCTATTACCCTCGTTTCTCTGATGACGGTCACTTTAATTTCTCCTGGATATCGTAATTCTTCTTGAATTTTTTTAGCAATTTCTCTGGCTAATTTTTTTGCTTTGAAATCATCAATTTCTTTAGGACTTACAAAAACCCTGATTTCTCTCCCAGCCTGCAAAGCCCAGGCCTTTTTTACTCCGACAAAAGCAGTAGCAATTTCTTCTAATGCAGATAATCTTTTTAGATAGTTTTCCAGGGTGTCTTTTCTAGCCCCCGGCCTTGATCCTGAAATCTGGTCAGCTACTTGGACAATAATTGACTCAATAGTTTCAAAAGGATATTCTTCATGATGAGATTTCATGGCATTGATTATTTCTTGTTCTACACCAAACTTTTCCAAGATTTTTATTCCAATATCAACGTGAGACCCTTCAATCTGGTGATCAACTGCTTTTCCGATATCGTGAAACAATCCTGCTTTTTTACAAATTAATGAATTAGCTCCAATTTCTTCGGCTAAAAATGAAGCTAAATAAGCTACTTCGATTGAGTGAAGCAAGACATTTTGACCGTAACTTGTTCTGAATTTTAATCTTCCTAATAATTGAACTAATTTAGGGTTTAGCCCAATGAGACCCACCTCATAAACTGCTGTTTCTCCTGCTTTTTTAACTTGAGTGCTTATTTCTTGTATAGCTTCTTGTACTTTTTCTTCAATCCTAGCTGGTTGGATTCTTCCGTCTAAAATTAGTTTTTCCAAAGCAACCTTGGCTATTCGCCTTCTAATAGGGTCAAAACCAGATATCACTACTGTTTCCGGAGTTTCATCAATAATTAATTCCACACCAGTCAATCTTTCCAAAGTCCTGATGTTTCTTCCTTCTTTACCGATTATTCTTCCTTTTATGTCTTCATTAGGCAGAGAAACAGTACTGGTAGTGGTTTCTTGAGCTTGGGAAAGAGCATATTTTTGAATAGCTGTGGTTAAGATTTCCTTGGCTTTTTTCTCAAATCTTTCGTACCCCTCAGCTTCTATCTTTTTCAGTCTCTCTAATATATCCATTTTATATTCTGTTTCTAGCCTTTTGAATAATTCTGTTTTTGCTTCTTTTTTACCTAGGCCGGAGGTTCTCTCTAGATCTTCAAGAGCTTTATTTTTTAAGCCTTCTATAGCTATTTTAATCTCCTTTAATTTTTCAACCTTTTCCTGAAATTCTTTTTGTTTTAATTCAAAACCAGATATCTTTTTGTCCAAGACACCTTCCCTTTTTGAGATTAGTTGTTCGGATCTAAAAAGCCTTTTTCTTCTAATTTCTTCCTCTTCTTTTGTTTCATTGAAAATTGAAGAGGCTTTTTCTTTCGCCCGAGATAAAATCCCTTCAGAATCTTTTATTGCTTTTTGGATTCTCTTTTGGATTTTTGCTTCGATTGTTTTCCAGTTCCTTTTGGCAATTGATTGCCGGGCGTAATAACCTAAGATTGTTCCAAGGGAAATAGAAAATATTCCCACGATTAATGGAGTTAACTGATTCATAATTTAAAATGAGAAATTGGCTACTTAGCATAAGAGTAATGTTATCTAAATAATTCCAAAATTCAAAGTTATTTTCTATTGTAATTATATAAAAAACCTTTCATAAAGTCAACTTAAAACACCGTTTGATACGGTGCTCTTAGCGAACAAGTGTTCTAACTTGGGTGGTCTACAGGACTTGAACCTATATTAGAAACTTAAATTTACTTATTATATTTTCGTCTTTATAACCTTATCAATGATACCGTATTCTTTAGCCTCCTCAGCTGAAAGGTAGAAGTCTCTGTCGGTATCTAATTCAATTTTTTCTAATTTTTGACCTGTATGTTTGGCTAAAATCTTGTTTACTTTTTGTTTAAGCCTAATAACGTGTTTGGCTGTTATTTCAATTTCAACTGCAGCCCCTCCGATTCCGCTTACAGATACCTGATGCAACAATATCTGGGAATTAGGCAGAGAGAATCTTTTTCCTTTAGCTCCAGATGCTAACAAAACAGCAGCTCCTGAAGCAGCAGAACCTACACATACAGTAGAAACCGGACACTTTACATACTGAATCGTGTCATAGATAGCTAAGGCCGAAGTGAGAATGCCTCCTGGTGAGTTTATATATAATTGGATATCTTTTTTGGGGTCTTTTGAGGTTAGAAAAAGCATTTGGGCAATAATAGAGTTAGCCACAGGATCTGTAATAGGTCCTCCCAAAAAAACAATTCTTTCTTTTAAAAGTCTTGAGTAAATATCATATGCCCTTGCTCCATATTTTGTTTTTTCAATAACAGTAGGAATTAAATTCATATTTTTAAAACTCTTCATACTATATTGTAGCAAAAATTAATTGATTTTCAATTTATTTCTTTGTTTCTTTTGCCTTGTCCTCCACATCTTTAGCGGCGGAGGGTTTCTTTGTTTCTTTTGTTTTCTTTGTTTCTTTTGCCTTGTCCTCCACATCTTTAGCGGCGGAGGGTTTCTTCGCATATTCTTTTACTTCCTCTTGGCTTTCAAAACCTCTAACATCAATTTTCCAACCAGTTAATTTTGCTGCCAATCTGACATTCTGTCCATCTTTACCAATAGCTAGAGATAGTTGATTTTCAGGAACAATAGCTAAAGCCTTGTTTTTGGGCATAATTTTCACCTCCAAAACTTTAGCTGGGCTTAAAGAATTGCTTATATACTGTTTTGGCTCTTCCGAATATTCAATAATATCTATTTTTTCTCCTCCTAATTCATTAATTACTACTTGGACCCTTGTTCCTCTTTGACCAACAGAAGCTCCTATGGGATCAATACTTTCTTCAATCGAAGCAACTGCAATTTTCGTTCTTGAACCAGCCTCTCGAGCGATTGACTTTATCAGCACTGAACCAGATGATATTTCTGGAACTTCTAATTCAAAGAGTTTAGAGACTAACTTGGGATAAGACCTGGATAAAAAAACCTTTGGTCCTTTTGGTGTCTCTTCAACTCTTAACACGTAAACTTTTAATCTTTGACCGGGTCGATAAAATTCTCCAGGAACTTGTTCTTCCCTTGTTAATACACCTAATGTCTTACCAATATCTAAAAGAACATTTCTACCTTCTATTCTTTGGATAATTCCAGAAAGGATTTGGTCTTCTTTTTCTTTATATTCTTTAAAGACAGTTTCTTTTTCCGCTTCCCTGATTCGTTGCATTATCACTTGTTTGGCTGTTTGGGCTGCAATTCTACCGTAATCTTTTTGGGTTTTTAAAGGAATGATTAATTCTTCTCCTGCTTTAATCTTGGGTTTTATTTTTTTAGCATCTGTTAGCATAATATGTTTCTCTGGATTAAAGCGAACTTTTTCTTTTGAAGTATCGGTTTTAGTTCCCCCCCTTTTTTCTTTTAGTTTTTTTAATTCTTCTTCAGAATAAATCATATCTTCCTTGATAACCAATTTCACCTGCCAGAATTTAACATCTCCTGATTCTGGTTTAAGTTTAGCTCGAATTAACTGTCCTTTTTCTCCGTAATCTTTTTTATAGGCAGCAGCTAAAGCCTGCTCAATAGTCTCAATAATCTTTTCTTGAGAAAGACCTTTTTCTTCAGCAATTTGTCTGATAGCTGTTGTAAAATTTTTTAAATCCATTTTATTAGTATTTAATAGTTAGTATCTAGTATTTAGTATTGCTTCTAAGATAAAATAAAATTAAACATACCAGATACTATATATAAGATACAAGCTACAAGTCATTAAAAATGTCCGTTATTGACGGACTATTTTTATTTTATTACAATTTATTTTTTTGTCAACATTTCTTGTTAAAATATTAGAGTTAATCTTCCCACCAACCTGCTTTTTTAATCAATCTCTTAATTCTCAACTTTGTGTAAATTTTATCATCATCAAAGATCAAACGATTTCTTATTAAAATCCACTTATTCTTAGCGTTTTTAATTTCTTTTATCGGGCTTAGTCTTTTGATAAAAATTGGAATCAGAGAAATCAAACCGAATAATCCCATTGTTTCAAACTGGTTAAAGCGAGAAGAAAGGAATGTTACTGTTACTAAAAATAAAATTGTGGGAACTGAAGCGTTCCATATTATAGCTAATATAATAGGAAAAATTAAAGACAGTCCTATAATCCTTGACCCTAAAGCCCATCCAGCGCCTGCAAAAGTTCCAATTCCTCTTCCTCCTGAAAACTTTAAAAAGCAAGACCAGTTATGGCCAGTGACAGCAGCTACCCCTGATAGAACCTGGGCTAAAGGGGAGAAACCAAAGCTTTGGGCCAATCTAACGGCCAGATAGCCCTTACCTATATCAAAAATTCCAGTTAGTATTCCTTGCAACATGCCAATGTTTTTAAAAACATTGGAGCCAGAGGTTTTTCTCCAGCCAACCTCTAAAATATTCTGTTTTGTAGAAAGACGAGTAAATAAATAACCAAAAGGGATGGAACCTAAAATATAAGAAAAAAGTATGAAAAGTAAATCTAAATAGTTTTCCACAATACTAAAGAGTAGAAGGGCTTTTGGGTTCTGTACCTTTAATTAACCTTCTTATATTGTTTCTTAAAGCAAAAGTTAATAGTGTGGCTTCAAGAACTCCAATAATAAAATAAAAGAAAGGAAAGTTAAAGTATAAAAAAACTGAGAAAAGCCAAGGGAAAATGAAATTAGTGAGTCCTGTAATTTTTGTTAAAACCAGAATCAATATCCATACCAAAAAAGCAGGGATGAAATATTTTATACCAACCAGAGAACAACAAGTTCCAAGAAAAGTAGCTCCTCCTTTACCTCCTTTAAATTGAAAAAAGACGGGAAAGATATGCCCTAAGGTAGGCAATACAGCTACAATTATTATCTGCCATTCTATTGTTAAATACTGAAGAGCCAAAAAAGTAGGAATTACACCTTTTAAAAAATCCAATACTGCAGTCAAAGTCCCCCATTTCCATCCTACTGCTCGAGCTAAATTTGTGGAAGTTGCTGATTTACTGCCTATTTTTGTTAGGTCAATTTTTTTTACTTTAGCAATAACATGAGCAAAGGTAATTGACCCTAAAAGATAGGCAAAGACAGAGAGTAAAATAAAGGTAGTCATATCTTATAAAGGTATATTACCGTGTTTTCTAGCCACCTTACTCCCTCTTTTATTTAAAAGAGATTCCAAACAACTTATTAAGACACTTCTAGTATCTTTTGGATTGATTATCATATCAATCTGCCCTAGTTTAGCAGCCTGATAAGGATTTAAGAACAATTCTTTTAACTCCTCAACTTTTTCTTTTTCTAATTTCTTTGGATCCTTGCTTGCTGCCAGGTCTCTCTTATAAATAATCTTCACCGCTTGTTCAGGACCCATGACTGCAATTTGGGTTGATGGCCAAGCAATCACCTTGTCATATCCAAGCTGGCGTGAGGATAGAGCAATATAGGCGCCTCCGAACGATTTTCTTAAAATTAAGCTGATTTTAGGAACAGTAGCTTCTGAAAAAGCATACAATACTTTTGCTCCGTGACGAATTATCCCTCTGCTTTCTTGGTCTTTTCCCGGAAGGTAACCGGGAGTATCTACAAAATTAATTAAAGGAATATTAAAGGCATCACAGAACCTGACAAAGCGAGCAATCTTATCAGAAGAATCAATATCAAGTATGCCTGCCATGTGTTTTGTTTGATTAGCTATAATACCTACTACCAAACCTCCTAATTTAACAAAGCCCACTATTGAGTTCATGGCGAAATTTGACTGAACCTCAAAGAATGATTTTTTGTCAAAAACCTCCTCAATTATCTCTTTCATATCATAAGCTTTTTCTTCTTTTTCTGGTAATATTTCTAATAGCTTTAGGCTTTCCTCTTTTTCAAAAAGATCTGAGAGAAAACTTCTTTCTCTGGGAGGATCTTCCATATTGTTCTGGGGCAAGTAAGAAAGGAGTTTTTTTACTGCCAAGAAGCAATCTTGTTCAGAATCAAAAGCAAAGTGACTGCATCCACTTTTTGAATTGTGAACATTAGCCCCTCCCAAATCTTCAAAAGAGACTTTTTCTCCTGTAACTTTTTTGATTACTTCAGGTCCTGTTATATACATTTGAGATATTCCTTCAACCATGAAAACAAAGTCTGACAAGCCAGGAGTATAAGATGCTCCTCCAGCCGAGGGTCCCATAATGACTGATATCTGAGGAATTACTCCAGAGGAGTTAATTATTTCTCTAAAAATACCTGCATATCCATCGAGACTAGATATTCCTTCTTGAATTCTTGCTCCTCCAGAATCAATTATTCCTATTATCGGACAGCCTGTTTTTCTGGCAAGCCTAATAACCTTTATAATCTTTTTGCCATGCATTTCACCCAAAGAACCTCCTATTTTTGTAAAATCTTGACTGTAAACATAAACCTGTCTGCTGTCTATTTTCCCGAAACCAGTAACTACTGCATCTCCTGGGAATTTCTTCTTATCTAAACCGAGACTTGAAAATCTGGTTTCAACCAAGGCATCTAATTCAATAAAGCTACCTGCATCCAAAAGGAGATTAATTCTCTCTCTAGCAGTTAGCTTTCCTTTTTGGTGCTGTTTTTCAACTAGTTCTGGATTTTCCAGATTTTTCATTTTTTTATTTAATTTTTTAATTTCTTTTTCAAAAGCCATAAGTGTTCTGCTTAATTACTCGCTTATTGCCCCTAATTGGTCTTTTAGACCTTTTACAATTTGTTTTATAAGCTTATCATTATTTACTTTTTTTCCTAACTCTATTTTAAGGGATGTAGCAATATTTTCCAAATCTTTTGGGAATTTATCAATATTTGTATTTAGGCCGATACCCATTATTGAAAACTTAACATCCTCTCCTACAACAGTCTCTGTTAGAATCCCTCCTATCTTTTTTTGATTCAAATAAACATCATTGGGTAATTTAATCATAGGTTCGAGCTTAAAGTTTTCTTTTATTGCTTTAGCCACTACAAAGGCAGCTAGGATAGTTAATATCTGTAAATCTTCAATTGTACTTTTTGGTAGAATAACTGAAAAATAAAGTCCACCTTTTGGAGAAAACCAATAGTCTTTTTTTCTTCCATATCCAGCTTTTTGTTCTTCTGCCTGAATAACCAACCAATCTTTAGGTTTTTTTATCTTCTTAGCTATTTTATTGGTGGAAGAAACTTTTTTGTATTTTTTTAATTTCATTTTAACTAAATGTTATTCCAAAATTATTAAAACATTTCCTTCTTTGACTTTTTCACCTTTTTTTACTAAGAGCTTTTTTATCTTTCCTTCAAATTCAGAGATTATTTCATTTTCCATCTTCATTGCTGATAATAAAACAATCTTCTTGCCTTTTTTTATGAAATCGTTCTCTTTAACAAAGACCTCAGAAATTACCCCGGCGATAGGGGCTTTAATTTCCTTCTCCTTAAAATCTCTTTTAGGAATAGAAGTTTTAGCAACTACACTTTTTCCTTCCCCTTTCCTTTTTTCTTTAAAAATAAAATCCTCATCATTCACCTTTATTTTGATTGTATCTTTACTTAGTTGCTGAATATCAATATTGTATTTTTTACCATTAATATTTAACTTCAGTTTTTTTATTGGCATAGCTAATTATTCCTCAAACATTTTTAATCTTTCAGCCATCCGCCACCTTGAAGAAGGCTTTTCTCCAAAAGAAGTTTTTTCTGATCTCCTTAACTCCTTATAAAGCTGAAAAACAATCTCTGCTAAATCTTTTTTTTCTATATCCTTCACTTTTACAGGTCTTTCAGGGCAAATCTGGGGGGATAGTTTTAGCAAGATTTTGCTCTTTTCAATAAAGTTGGTAGTGAAGTTTCCCTTTAAGAATTCTTCATTTTTCAAAAGAAATTTGAAAAAAGGAATAGTAGTTGGCACTCCCTCAATAACGATTTCATCTAACACTCTTTTTAAGCGAGAGACGGCTTCTTTCCTTGTTTTCCCATGGGCAATAATCTTGGCTAAAAGGGAATCAAAGTGGGGGTAGATTTCTTGTCCTTCGTGCAAAAAGGTGTGTAAGAAAATTCCCTGTCCACCGGGAGGAATATATTTTTGAATGATACCCGGGGTGGGTTGGAAATTCTTTTTAGGGTCTTCGGCATTAATTCTGGCTTCTACTGCCCAACCATTAAATGAGATGTTGTCTTGGGAAAAAGGAATTTCCTGGCCCTGGGCAACTCTAATCTGTTGCTCTACTATGTCAACACCAGTTATAGCTTCAGTAACAGGGTGTTCTACTTGGAGTCGGGGGTTAGCTTCTAAAAAATAAAAGTTTTTATTTTCGTCAAATAAAAATTCAATTGTGCCAGCTCCTTGGTATCTTAATCTTTGACCAAATTTTACCGCTAAGTTTCTTATTCTTTCCCTTTCTTTCTCATTAAGAAAAGGAGAGGGAGCTTCTTCAAAGAGCTTTTGAAACCTTCTTTGAATAGTGCACTCTCTTTCTCCAAGATGAATAACTTTTCTTCTGTCTCCCAATATCTGCACCTCAATGTGTCTTGCATTTCGTAAGTGTTTTTCAAGGAAAAAATCAGTTTCAGAAAAAGCAGTAGCTATTTGCCTTTTAATTCCACTAGAAATTGAAAGAAGGTCACCAAGATCAATTTTACCATTAATGACCCTAATACCAATTCCTCCTCCACCTTTTTGTGCTTTTAAGATAAAGGGGGGTTTTATTTTCAAGACCCACTTGACTAAATCTTTTTTCGTTTTAATAGGTCCCTTGCTGGCAGGAAGAGTTGGAATACCAACTTTTTGGGCAATCTTTTTAGCTGTAATCTTATCTTCCAGTTTTTTCAATACCTTAAAATGAGGACCTATAAACCAGATTTTATTTTTTTGGCAAAGCCTGGCAAATCTCCAATTTTCAGCTAAGAAACCATAACCTGGATGAATAGCGTTAACTCTGGCTTTTTTGGCAATTTCAATGAGCTTTTTCATATCCAAATAGCCTTCGGCCCCTTCTTTATCTAAAAAATAGTATTCATCAGCCAGTCTTGTCTCAAGGAAATTCTGTTCTTGTCCCGGTAAAGGACAAAGAGCAACGGTTTTAATTTCCATTTCTTGGCAGGTTCTAATAACCCTTAATGCAACTTCACCCCTATTGGCAATGAGAATTTTTTTAATTGTCATAATAATAAGATTTTTGGGACAACTTAGAAATTTCCTCCATTATTTTGTTGGTCACTGTTCTTAAAAGCATATAATATTTTTCTTGATTGTTTTCTATTTTCTTTAATAATTCTTGTTCTTCTGAAAAATACAAAGGTTTTCCTATTTCGATAGTTCTTTTAAAGCTATTCTTTGCCTTTCTCATCCCAAAAGGAATTACAGGAACCCCTGTTCTGAGAGTTAATTCTGCTATACCGCTTCTGCCTCTTAGAAGTTTTTTCTTCCTATTGGTATCTCCTTCAGGAAAAAGAACAATACTTTTTTTATTTCTTAAATTTCCAATTATTTTTTCAAGAATAATATCCCTTCCTTCCTTTTTTCTATTTATGGTGATTGTTTCAGCTGCATAATAAAGAAAGCCTGAGTGGAGTAATGTTATAAAGTTTTCCATTGCTCCAACAAAGCGCAAAGTCCTTAATCTTTTCTTTAAAACATTTCCGATAAACCAGTAGTCAAGACTATTAAGATGATTTGAAGCAAGAATAAAATTATCCTGGAGAGGAATGTTTTCTTTTCCTTCTATCTGTTTTGTAAAAAGATCTACGATTGGAAAAGCAAACAATTCACAAAAATAAATAAAAAAAGTCTTCATATTATTAATCTATTTCAGATTTCAGAGAAGCAATATCTCTCATCAGATTGTCAGTGATTTTAGAAAGTATTTGTTTTTCCTCTTTTAAATCCCAACCAGCTTTTCTTATCCTTTCCAATTCTTCTTTAAAATAGAGAGGTTTGCCAATATTGATTTTGACAATTTTTTTTATTTTAGGCTTTTTACCAGGCGGCATAATTTCAAAAGTACCTTTAACTGCCACGGGCAAGATTGGGACTCCTGTTTCCAAAAAAATTCTGGCTACTCCAAATTTACCCTCTCCCATTTTTCCCGTTCTTGTTCTGGTGCCTTCAGGATAAATTATTAAAATGTCTCCTTTTTTTAAAACCCTTATTGCTTCTTTTATTACTTTTTTTCGTGACTCTTCACTTTTTCTGTCTATAGGAATAACTCCTAAGACGAAATAGAATATATGAATGAAAATTCTACCCAATCCATTGAAACTATCAACTTGACCGATAAAGTGAAATCTTCTCGGAAGACAGAGATAAGCTGTAGCAATTTCATCTAAATGACTTTGATGATTGGCAGCTAAAATGAAGTTCCCCTTGGGAATGTTTTCCCATCCCCTTACTTCCTTTATAAGTAGTTTTCTGACAATAGGCTGAAGGAAAATTTTACAAAACCAAGAAAGTGCTCTGTTCATTTTCCTCTTATAAATCCTTAGATATTTCTTTTATTATTTCCTTTGAGCCTTCCATGATTTCCTCTATTATCTCTTTGCAGCTTTTAGTTTCTGAAATTCCTCCGGCACAAAGTCCACAAAGAAGAGGAGCCTGGTCTATGTTTCCGCTCGGTATCTTTGAGCTGGAAAATCTGTCAGCCCTTATCTCTTCTGGAAAAGGGTTTTTTTCCGCTAATTTTTGAGCTTTTTTTGTTAGTTTGTTTTCTATCATTCTTATCGGGCGGCCGGTAAATCTTGCCACTACGATAACGTTTTCATCTGTTGCTTCCAAAACAGCTCTCTTATACTTTTCATGAATCTGGCATTCCTTGCTTGCCAAAAATCTTGTGCCCATTTGAATGCCGTCAGCTCCTAAGATAAAACAAGCCGTAGCTGTTTTTGCATCATAGATGCCGCCTGCTGCAATTAAAGGAATCTTTTCTAACATCTTTTTCGTTTGAGGAACTAAAGTTATCGTTGTTTTTTTACCTATATGCCCACCTGACTCAAGGCCTTCCACCACCACTGCGTCAGCCCCACTCTCCTCCATTTTTTTAGCTAATCTTGATAAAGCAACAACAGGAATAATTTTAATATTAGCTTTTTTTAAATGAGGGAATAAAGGAAGAGGATTTCCTCCGCCGGTGAAAACAACAGGTACTTTTTCTTTAATTACAATCTTTACTAATTCTGGCACCATTGGATTTTGCATTATAAGATTGACTCCAAAGGGTTTTTTGGTTAATTGTTTGGTCTTTTCAATTTCTTCTTTAAGCCAGGCAGAAGAAAGAAAACCAGAACCAATTACTCCCAGTCCTCCAGCATTTGAAACAGCAGAAGCCAAAGATGAATCTGAAACACCAGCCATTCCTCCTTGGATTATTGGGTATTTAATGCTTAAGAGTCTGGTAATTTTAGTGCTAATCATATTTTAAGTAATTATTAAAGGCTTATTTTTTAAAATCTCATTAGCCTCTGTAACTAATTCTTCAATTAGATCTTTTACAGGAACTATTTTATTTACCCTCCAAACATTAGAGCCTGCAAAGATTAATCCATTTTCTACATCTCCTCTACGTGCTTTTTCTAAAGCGTCCAAAATACAATAACTTTTATCGCAAATCATTCCTATACATCCCTCACATCTTTTAGGGTCTGGTTTTGGAGCCTTTCCTTTTAAGATTTTTTCAACTAAAGGGTTTTTGATTGCTCTACCAGGAAGGCCTACCGGAGAGTGTATAATCACAACATCTTCCTTTCTCGCTTTCAAATGGACCTCTTTAAAGTTTTGATGGGCATCACATTCTTTTGTTGCAACAAATCTAGTTGCCATTTGGACTCCCACAGCTCCAGCTCTTAACATTTCTACAATATCCTTTCCGTCAAAGATGCCGCCAGCTGCAATGACTGGGGTTTTTACCTCTTTTACAACCTCTTTTAGAATATCAATTGTTTTTCTAAAAGGATGGCCTTTTGGAAAACCAAGGTGTCCGCCAGCATCCATTCCTTCAACTACGATAGCTGAAGCCCCCATAGCCTCTCCTTTTTTGGCAACCTTAACAGAAGAAGCCATTGAAAATATTGGAACATTATATTTTCCCCCTAAATCAAAAATATCATTTCTAAATCCTGCTCCCTGGATGATTAAATCAATTTTTTCTTCCATAGCAGCTTTTACCAGCTCAATAAAGCGAGTTGCTACTCCCATAATATTAATTCCAATAAGTCCTTTTTGACCTGCAATTTTTCTAGCCTTCCTTATTTCTGATTTAAGTTCCTTTGGATCATTCATTCCAGAAGCTGCAATAATACCTACAGCTCCTTGTTTGGCTACATTACCAGCTAGATTATGTAGAGAAACCCTTATCGCCATACCCCCCTGAATAATTGGAATTTTAGCAAAAAGCTTTCCAATCTTTAAAGGAGGTAATGTAGTCTGGGGTACAGATTTTTCTTTTTTTCCACCCTGAAATGTTTCTTTAAATTCATCTTTATCTATAACGGCTACTACAAATCTCACTTCACATTTTTTTTCATCACCAACAAAAACTTCTCCCTTAAAATTGGCAATCTTATACGCATAAAATCCCAAAAGCTTAACTTCATATCTTATTTTATCTCCGGGGAAAATTGGTTTGTAGAAAAAAGCGCTTCGGACCTGATAAGCTAAAAGATGCTTTTTTTTGTGAGTTTTACCAATTTTTTTTCTCAAGAGGATACTTCCTGTCTGGGCAACTCCTTCCACTACCAACACTCCTGGCATTATTGGAAGGTCAACGAAATGACCTTTAAAATAAGGATCTTTAATAGAAGTATATTTATAGCCAATTATTGTGTTACCTTCAATACTTTCTACTTCATCTACCCATAAAAAAGGCTCCTTGTAAGGAATTATTTCTTTAATTTGGTCTTTATTTAACATCATATTGCCAATCCTCCATCAATATTAATAACAGCTCCGGTTATGAAGTTTGATTTATCCGAAGCTAAAAAGGCAATTAATTCAGCCACTTCCTCTGGCTTACCGAACCTGCCCAAAGAGGTGACTCTTTTTATCATTGTCTTTAGTTCTTCCGGTAAGTTTTCAGTGAGTTTTGTTTCAATAAAACCTGGAGCTATTGCATTTACTGTAACTCCAAATTTCCCTACTTCTTTGGATAAAGCTTTTGTAAAACCAATAATACCCGCTTTAGCTGCTGCGTAGTTTGTCTGTCCAAAGTTTCCTCTTTGTCCAACCACAGAAGAGATATTAATAATCTTTCCATGACTTTGAATAATTAAAGGGAGGCTGGCCTTGGCGCAGTTAAAGGATCCTGTTAAATCAACATCAATTACCTTTTGCCATTCTTCCTTTGTCATTTTTGCTAAAGTTTTGTCTTTGCATATCCCTGCGTTATTAACTAGAACGTCTAATTTCCCAAATTCTTCTTGGACTTTTTGGACAATTGTTTGAATTTCTTCTAAATTTGAGACGTCAGCTAAAAAATATTGGGCCTGTCCTCCTTTTTCTTCAATTTCTTCCTTTAATTTCCTCAAGACTTCTTCTTGGAAAGGAATATCATTTAGGGCGATTTTAGCTTTTAGAGAAGCAAGTTTGAAAGCGATTGTTCTACCGATTCCTTGGGCTGAACCCGTGATTAAAATTACTTTGTCTTTTAACATAAGATATAGCCTTTTCTTAATTTTTATATTTAATGTTTAATTTTTTTAATAATTTTCCAGCTAAAAGATAGGATTGAGCCTGCTAGAAATATCTTTAGCATATCTCCTATAATAAAAGGATAAAAACCAATTGCAAGTAATTTTGAAAATTTTACAAATTTTGCTAACCACAAAAGGCCAGGAATGTAAATTATAGTGTTTGCGATTAACATTGTTAAAATGGCTGAACTGATATTTTTGCCCCATCCTTTTTCAAACAGGCTTCCAACTGAATAAGCAGCTAATATAAAACCTAAAATATAACCAAAGGTCGGGCTTAAAATATAAGCCATTCCTCCTCCCCTGGAAAACCAGGGAAGGCCAAATAAACCAAAAAAGAGATAAGTAATTTGAGACGCTGTTCCCTTCTTTTTTCCTAATAAGGCTCCGCTTAAAAGAACTACCAAAGTCTGCATTGTTATAGGGACTGCACCTATTTCAACCATTAACTTAGAAGAAATCCCAGTCAAAACCGAAAAGCTTAAAACCAAAAAGATATCTTTTGCGGTCACTAAAACCTTATTTTCTATTTTTGGTAAAGCTAAATCTATAATATTCATTTTGTTTGTATTGCTAGTATTTTTCAACATCATATTGGAGTTCTTTTATATTTCTCCCTAGAGTCGGAACATCTTCGATTTTAATATTTTTAAGATACTCTGGCAAATTTTTTACCATTGTAATTTCAGCGAAAACTCTCTCCAAATTAAAAATATTATAGCTGGCTAAAATCAACCCTAAAAAAGTAGTAATTTTTGTTGATTTTTGGATAGAAATTGCCTCAGCGACAGTCAGATAGTCCGGTAGAACTTCCTGAATCTTTATTTGTAAATCTTTATATTCATGGAGATATTTTAAAGAAGAGAATGAATCTTTTTTAAGAAATTTAAAAACATTTTCTATAGCTCCTCTTACCTTTAATTCAGAGTTAATCTTTAATATTGGCAGATTAATTACTAAATCATTATTAAATACTTCTTTTGAGATTTCAAATGAGAATACACCTTTTTCTTTTTTAATAAAATTTGTTTTCGATAAATCTAAAGGAATAATTTTGTTTTCTCTACAAATGCGCAGGAGCTGGGATTTTTGAGCTATAGTTTCAATCGAAAAATCATTAAAACTTTGGGAAGCTACTTTGATATTTTTATGGTTAGCTCCTTTTTCAATTAAATATTCAATCATAGATTCTAAAAACTGAGGACTGGTGTTTTCAGCAAAATGGGGATGCTTTGGAGATATCATAGTAGGTAAAATTAAAATCTTAGAATTTGAGTTAATACTTAGTTCTCCAAGCAGACTAATAGTTTTTTCAATTGCTTCTAAGATATCATGCTTTGTTCGCCAGATAGCTACAGCCCCTTTTTCTTTTATTGATTCTAATGAAAAATTATCTCCTATTTTGTATTCTTTGATTGATTTATGGGTCTGACGGTTCCCTTTTTCATCTTCCAGCAACAACACAAAATAAGGAACTTTCGGATGCCAAATCGTAGGGATATTAACCTTTGAGACACCAATTACTTTAGTTTTTTGACTTTTAATTTTTTTCAATTCCAAAAAACAATCAGGACATTTTCTGATAGGATATTGCCAAGTTTTTTTGCATTGTGGACACTTATAGAACATAATTTTAAAAAGTTAACCCCGTTCCAGAAATCCAGGATGAAACTGGCGTGGGGTAAATAAAAATGATAGACTAAAAAACATGAAAACACTTTATCTGCCAAATGAAATTCGTTCAGAGCTAAAACAAATTTGGGGAATACCTATTTTCGGTAAAGAGGAAGAAATTGAAAAAGAGTATAAGAGACTTATTAAAGAAAAGAAATTTAAGAAAATAATCACTATTGGGGACCGTTGTTCTTTATCTCTTCCTTCTGATATTAAAATCTTTGATGGAAAGATAAACAGAGAAAAGATTAAAGAATCTTTACCTTTTTCTCTAAGATGTTCAAATCCCCCAGGTACAATTCAGGAAGATGTTTGGTCAATAATTGAGAAAGCAATCAGGGGAAATAAAAATGTATTTGTAGATGGAGAGGAAGACCTTTTAGTAATACCAACAGTTTTACTTGCCAGAAACCATAGCGCTGTGGTTTATGGATTTTTTAATAAGGGGATTTGTCTAATTGAAGTTTCTGATAGGATAAAAAACACTTTTAAAGAACTTCTAAAAAAATTTAACTGATTTCTTTTAAGATATGGACTACAACACTACCACCAGTCCCTCCAATGTTATGGCAAAGACCAATTTTAGGGAGTGGCTTTACCTGTCTTTGACCGCATTTTCCTCGTAATTGATTAGCAACCTCATATATTTGGGCGATACCTGTGACTGAAATAGGATGACCTTTAGCCTTTAATCCACCCGAAGGATTAATTGGTAATTCTCCATCTAAATTTACTTTACCTGACCTTATTAACTCTGCCCCTTTTCCAATTTCGGCAAACCCTAAATCTTCATAAGAGAATAACTCTACTGAGGTGAAGGCGTCGTGAACTTCAGCGATTTCAATATCTTTAGGTTTTAGTTTAGCTTGCTCAAAGGCCTGCTTAGCTGCAATTCTTGTTGCTTTAAAATGGTGAATTTCTTCTCTTCCAAAAGTTAAAATATAATCTGTAGCGAAACCAGAGCCGATAATTTCTATATCGGTTTTTTCTTTTGAAGTAATTACAGCTGCTCCACCATTAACCGATAAAGAGCAATCCATTAAGCGGAAAGGAGAAGATACAATAGGTGAGTTTTTAATTTTCTCTAAAGGAACTGGACGTTTATAAAAATAAGCTTTGGGATTTAAAGCAGCATTTTTGTGATTCTTAAAAGCAATTAGGGCTAGGTCGTCCATTGTAGCTTTATATTTTTTCATATATTGCTGCCAAACTAAAGCGTTTTGAACCGGAAAGATCAGTCCTTCCGTCTGTTCAATTACTCTTTCTGCCGCAGACAAGATCCAATCTACAGTTATTTCGCTGCGATTGTCTACTAATTTTTCTCCGCTAACTACTAAAATATTATTAAAATTGAGTCGATTAGCTACCCAGAAAGCCACTCCTCCTCCAGCGCAAACAGATGGTGTTTCAATGATGGGGACATGGGTTTTAAATAAATCAGAGAGCAAAGATATCTTATGGGTCTGATGCTCTCCACCAGCTGCACTGGAAATAGTCGACAAGACAATAGCATCAATTTCAGACATTTTCATTGAGCAGTCCTCTAAAGCTTCCATTGTAGCCTCAAAAGCCAGTTGCCACCACTGCTTTTGAGAATAGTCAAATTTTGTCATTCCTACGCCTTTTATAAACATAATTTTATATTGGTATCCAACCAACGATTAGGGTGTTAGGTCCTAGAACCTTACCAATAATAGAGGTATCTGAAGCAGTAAAGGAAATATCAGCCTCTATCTTTTCTTTAAGAAGTTTTTTGAATTCTTTAGCTAGTTCAGGATCATCTATATACCCAATGATTACTCTTATTTTTTTACCTTTTTTTCTGTCTTTTTTGCTTTCGTTTAATATCTTTTTTAAAAGAGCCTTTTTAATACTTTTTGCAAAAACAACTCCTCCTTTTTTGATATCTCCTTTTTTTACTTCTATTATTGGATGAAAGTTTATTTTTTTCATCTTTTTTATCCAGTCAATATGAAGTTTAGTTATCCCTTTATTTTTCTTGTTTATATGTTTCGGGTCTTTAATAGCGATATATAGGCGGGTTTGAGGAATTAATTTTCTAAGCTCTTCAATAACTTCTCGCATTTCTCTTTGTTCTTGAACCAATTCAAGAGCCCTTAAGACTAAAAGAGATTGGCCGACAGATGTAGTCAAAGAATCAAGAACGAAAACTTTTTTAGGTTCAGCCAGCATTTCTTTTGCCTTTCTTGCGACTAGATAGGAGTTAGAGATTTTAGAAGAGGTAGTAATACATAATACTTTATTAAATTTTTCTAATTGGTTTTTAAAAATAGTTAAGTAGTCTTTGATTTTAGACTGATAGATAAAGTCAACTTTTTTAATTTGATATCTTTCAATGATTTTTGGTAAAAGTATAGCTTGGTTGTCGGTTACAACTCCGATTGAAATAGTTCTAATAGATGTTTCACCCACCACTTCATTTGACATATCTTCAACCCTAAGGCTTTGGACTTGGCCCAAACTCCTCATTACTTCTTTTACCTCATCTGGATAATCTGTATGAATATGGATTTTCATTTTATTTTTAACTTTAACAAGGTCTAAGTAATCTCCTAATTTCTTTAGTTTTTCTTGAACTTCTTTTTCACTAAAATTTGAATTCTCAATTAAAGAAACAACTTCATAGCGATTAGCAATAATTTGAACAAATCTTTTGATTTGTTTTGAAGGTTTTTCTTTTCTTTTTTCAACTACTCTTGGGGAAGTTTTTTCTAAAGCTCCCAAAAAACTTTCCACAATTATTAAAAAGCCCAAACCTCCAGCATCAACCACATTAGCTTTTTTAAAAATTTCCATTTTTTCTCTTGTTTCCAAGAGAGCTTTACTAGCCTGTTCTGCTGCATTCTTAAAAGCGTTAACAATATCTGATTTTCCTTTAGCTTGTTCTTTAAGGGCTAGAGCAGAAGCGTCAATTACGTCTAAAATTGTACCTTCTTGCGGATTTTGAATGCTGGTTCTCGCTCTCTCCGCCCCTTTTTCAAAAGCCAAAGCTAATTTTTTGATATCAGCTGGATTTTTATCTAATTGTGGCAAGAATCCAGCTAAAAAACCGGTATATATTACACCGGCATTTCCCTGAGCATTAGTTAATGCTCCGTCTAAAATGGCCTCTGAAAGTTCTTCTAAATTTTTAAACTCTTTTCCTTCAATGGCTTCTTTTACCCCCAGTAAGGTTTTTGCCATGTTGTTTCCTGTGTCTTGGTCTGGTACAGGAAAAACATTTATTTTGTTAATTTCTTCCTTTTCTTGTTCAATTCTTTCATAAGAAAGGAGCATCATTTCCCTCAATTCTTTTTGAGTTATATAATCCATGCTACTTGAATTTCTCTTCTAATTCCTTCAGGATTTTAGCCGCTAAGTCTTTTCCTCCTATACCAAAAGCAATTCCCAAAGCAAGAGAGATGGTAATTACCACGCCAATAAAGATAGCTAAAATTAAAGGAGGAGCAATTTTAAGTTGATATAAGATAGCCAAGATTGCAAAAAACCAGATTGTCCAACGGATAGACCTTCCTAAAAATCTGGAATAAGTTATTTTTTCTTTTTCTAAGGTGCCTACAACAATCTTTTGGGAAAAATCAGCTAAAAAGGCAGCTACTACAAAAATTAAAAAAGCAATAAAAAGGTTAGGAAAATAAAGAATTACATTCTGCAGGAATTGACTTAGATTGGTTAAGCCCAAAATTCCAGAAGATATCATTAAGAAGAGAATAATAAAAAACCATTTGACTATTTCACCGAATAGTTTAGGGCCGTCAAGCTTGATGTCAACTTTGGAAAAGGTTTCTTTCAGGCCCATTCTCTCTAAGATTTTGTTTAACCTAATCTTATTTAAGAAAGTCACCGAAAGCTCTTCCATGAACTTTGCAACAATAATTCCCACAAGGAAAAGAAAGCTCGCCCAAAAGATTGAGGGTGAGATTTGGCTTATTTTTTGCCCGATTAAATTAATATTTTCTTGCAACATATTTCATTATATTACCATTTTGCTTGGTGGAACTTCAAGTTATAACCAACCCGATTGATTATTATATGCAAAAAGAAACTTAGAATAAAAAGAGTTGGCCAAACCAGAATATCAATTTCAAAAAGCCCTGTCAATGAAAAAAAGAGAGCTGCCCCTATTACGTAATTTGTTTGGTCAAAAGGTAAAAATTTAGCTCCCGGTTTAAGTTGTAATCTTCTTTTTAAAAAAGCAAAACAAAGATCGCCAAAGACTGCTCCTCCAGAGAGTAAAAACCCTAAAAGCAAGACATTCTCCTTTCTATAATTTAAAAAACTGATTTCTCTTATTAATGGAAATTTATAAATCCAGGACTGAAAGTAAGCTATTGAGACTCCTACAGCTATTCCCAAAACAATCCCTCGCCAAGTTTTATGAGAACCCAAGACAGGTCTTCCTTTCAACTTTTTATTAAAGTCAACTGGCTTATCTAAAAATTTGAAAATCCCCATCTTTTTAGCCATAGGAGGAGTCATGTTGGTGAAATAAGCTGGAAGAAAAAAATAGAAAGAAGAAAGGATGAAGTTGAACATATATTAGTATATAGTAGTTAACGTTAAGGGATTTACATTATTTATGATAAAATAATCTTATGAAATGTGATTTTCATGTTCACACCCGTTATTCCTATGATAGCAACTCTTTACCCAAAGAAGTAGTTGAGACAGCTCTTCAAGAAGGCATTGATTGCTTAGTTATCACCGATCACGAAGAAGTAGAGGGAGCTAAGAAAGTAATAGAATATGCCTTTGGAAAATCAATCTTAATTATATCAGGAATTGAGGTAAAAAGTAGAAAAGGAGATATTCTGGGATTGAATGTTAAAGAAACAATTCCGGCAGGATTGTCAGCAAAAGAAACTATTAAGAGGATTCAAGAACAAGGCGGTATGGCAATTATAGCTCATCCATTTTCTTTCCTGTATTCTTTCAAGGGAGACCTGGAGGATTTTTTAGGAGAAATTGATGGAATTGAGGCATTTAACGCTGCTATATTCGCTTCAGAAAATAAAAAAGCTTTGGAGTTTGCTAAAAAACATGATCTTGCTTTTACTGCTGGCTCTGACGCTCATTTCATAAACGATATCGGTAACGCATATTTGGAGATTCCAGGAGATAATTTGTCAGTTGAAGAAGTCTTAAAAGCAGTAAGAGACAAGAAAGGGAAGATTTGCGGTAGAGAAATCAGTTTCTTTGAGAAAGTAGCAGACCACGCAAAAAGAGGTCTTAGTAAATTCAAATTATTATGTTAGAACAAAAAAGGAAAGACTTTAAAAATATTGAGAAAGTAGTTGGAGAGATTTTTTCTAAGTTTGGTTTGAAGGCTACTGATTATAGTTTAATCTCTATTTTTTTTGCAATCTTGTCTTTATACTTTTTAATTACTATAAATTTACTTTTAGCTTTCATCTTTTTTCTTTTAGCTGGCTTTTTAGATTTGGTTGATGGAGCTGTAGCCAGAACAACAAAAAAAGCTACCAAAAAAGGAGCTTTTATAGACACAATATGTGACCGTTATGTTGAAGGGATTATTTTATTGGGTTTTCTTTTTTTACCATTACCCTATATTCTTTTCTCTTCTAAGGTTTGGATTTTCCTTGCTTTTTTTGGCTCTTTAATGACCACCTATTCAAAGGCAGCTGCCAAAGAAAAAGAATTAGTAGTAAAAGAACTTAGAAAGGGTTTTTTTGGTAGAGGGGAAAGAATGATTTTTATTTCTTTAGCAATGGTTTTTGGAATTTTTAATTTTTCTTTAGTGATTTATCCTTTAATACTTTTAGCTATCTTTTCCAATCTCACAGCTTTTCAACGGATATATTTAGTCCTCGGTCCAGGAGAGAACTAGGGTATTAGAACTAACACACGCCCGAGTCGCCAAGAGAGAGTGAGCCAAACTTCACGTAAAATCTAATTTGGTGGACCTAGGCAGAATCGAACTGCCGCCTGCGCAATGCGAATGCACTGTTCTACCGTTGAACTATAGGCCCGCTAAAGCGGCTTCTAATTCACCAAAGGAGTTGATTTTTATTCCTTTGTAATCTGGATACCTATTCTCTCTGTCGATTAATATAGTTTTCATTCCGAGGTTTTTGGAAGAAACTAAATCTCTTTCTACGTCATCGCCCACTATCACACATTCTTCTGGTTTTATTTTAAAATCATTGATAACTGTCAGGAAAACCTTAGGGTCAGGCTTTAGAGATTTTGTTTCAACAGGAGTAAAAATTCTTCCGAAGTTTTTTAACTCTGAATTTTCAACAAAAAACCTAGCGCTATCTGTTAAAATTGCCTTTTCATAAGGTATATTTAAAATTTCTTTTACATCATTATATATTTTGTAGGATATCTTTTCTTTTAAAAAATCTGCAAACGCTTTAATATCCTCTTTCTTTTTATCTTTTCCTAAGTCAGTTAATAATTGTTCACTGAAAACTGTCCAATTTTTAGACGTACGCATTGATTTGGAGAATAAGGAAGAAAAACGCTTTGCATTATCCTTCCCTTTTATTTCAATACCAAACCCTCCTAAGGAAGAATAGAATTTTTGCGGGTCGTATTCTGGTGCAAAGGCCAGAGTTTTCCAAAAATCAAAGATAACTAATTTTATTTTCATTCGGGGTATTGGGAATTGAACCCAATCTCCAAGCTCCCGATGCTTGTGTACTACCGGTATACCATACCCCGTTTACGTTACCCAATACTTTTTCTTTGTCATTTTATCTCTTTTCATTTCAATTTCCTTTATTCCTTTTCTTGATTTTTCTGCTAAAGTAGTTAATTTTTTATCAGTTATTTTTTCTAATTTTTTTACTTCTTTTTCTAATAAGTCTTTTTTATTTTTTTTGGGGTCATCTAAAACAAAACTTAATAAAATATCTAAAACTTGTCCTATCTTGGGTCCTTCTTTTATTTTTAAAATCCTCATTATGTCTCTTCCATTAATTTCTAACATTTTACTTGATATTGGATCTTGAGCAACTTTTTCAATAAGGTACTTTAAATGACGAAGTTTGTAGGGCTCAGCTTTAGGCACCCCAGAACCAATTCTATCTGCCATTCTAACCTGTAACAATTCTTCCGTATTTTCAGGACCCACCTGACGAACTAATCTTCTAACCGAACTTTCACCAACTTCCCCGGGGTTGTAGTAAAAGAGATGATACCTTACCAATTTGGCAATTTTTTCAATCTCTTTTTTGGGAAATTTTAAGCGGTTCAATACTTGAATGGTAATTCTTGCGCTAACTATTTCGTGATTATAAAAAGTAGCATCAGCTCCTTCACCTCTTTTTGTTCTCGGTTTTCCGACATCGTGAAGAAGGGCTGCTAATCTTACATATTTATTAAAATTCTTCTTAACAGCATAAGCCAAAGATCGTATAGCATGTTCATAACAGTTATAAATATGATGTTTGTTTTGGCTAACACCATAATTTTCTTCTAATTCTGGAATAATATATTTTAACAGACTTAATTTACGTAAAGTTTCAATACCGTCTAAAGCCCTTTCTGTCATAATAATTTTCATAAACTCATCTCTGATTCTTTCTTTGGAAATGGCTTGCAGCCAAAGAGAATTCTTTTTTATAGCTTTGGCTGTTTTTTCTTCAATTTTCCAGTTTTGACCTAATTTTACTGAAAACCTTACAGCTCTCATCATTCGGAGAGCATCTTCTGAAAATCTCTTTTCAGGATTTCCAACTGCCCGGATAACCTTATTCTCTAAATCTTTTTGTCCCTCAAAGGGGTCGATTAAGACAAATTCTGAATTTTTAATTTCTATCGCCATCGCATTAACCGTAAAATCTCTTCTGGCTAAATCTTCTTTTAAGGTTTTGGCAAACTTGACTTCGTTGGGGTGGCGCTTATCAGTATACTTTGTTTCCAATCTGTAAGTAGTAATCTCAATTTCTTTTAATTTTGGGTTTTTACTTTCAGTTTGAACAGTGACTGTGAAAAACTTGTTTTTATAGAAACTTTTTGGAAATATTTTCTGAATTTCTTTAGGATTGGCATTTGTAGTTATATCCCAATCGTTTGGTTCAACATCTCTTAAAAAATCTCTGACGCAACCGCCGACAATATAGCCTTCAAAGCCATTTTCTTTTAATTTTTCAACAACAAATTTTACTTCTTTTGGGATAATCATACTTATTAAACTTTATCTGAAATCCTTGTTTTTTTCAATCATTTTGATAAAATTTAAAAAGCCCCCGTGGTCTAATGGATATGGCGCTGCGCTTCGGACGCAGAAATTGTAGGTTCGACTCCTGCCGGGGGCACTAAAATCGCTTGGAGGCAATTTCGTTAATAGTTTTTGGCTATTAGTTAGTAAGTTATAATAAAACTGGTGAAAAAGATACTTTTAACAACCCTTTTATTGGCTTTAGTTTTGATTCCTTTTCAAACTCAGGCCATCTGTGAAGGACCTTTGGTTCCTTGCGGGCTTTCTGAAGACAGCCCTAACACTCCGGGTATTAATGAAAGAGATCCTTGTCGCCTCTGCCATCTTTTCGCCCTTTTAGACAATATCTTAAGGTTTATTATTACTTGTTTAGTCCCAATTGTATCAGTCTTAATGTTTACCATTGGCGGAGTATTGTTTATCCTTTCCCAGTTTGATATAGTTTCTGTAGATATCTTTTCCAAAGCTAAAGGAACAGTTACGGCTGTTGTTATTGGCCTGGTAATCATTTTTGCTTCTTGGGTCTTTTTGAATCTTTTTCTGTCAACCATTGGAGTAGCTCATTGGACAGGATTGGGGAGTTGGTGGGAGATTACGTGTAGGCCTCCTACATATTGTGAACAATGTTCTGATTGTCCTTCTGGGGAGTATTGTGAACAGGCAAGAGGCATCTGTGTTGCTTTACCTGCTTGTGCAGAGTGTGATGCTGGTTATGGATTCAATCCTCAGGAATATAATGAGGACCAAAGAGGAGATTGTTCAGACTGTAGCACATGTTCAGGTTCTGCTGTGGGTCCAGGATCCTGTTATCCTGTAACAGATAATACTCAGCACGGTGACTGTGATGATCTCTGTGAGGCCTGTCAGTTAGGTGTATGTGGAGATGCTTTAGCTGGCACTGATCCTGGGAATTATTGTTACCCTGACCCCGAATACCGAAACGGTGGAGATACCTACTATTGCCAAAAAAGAGAAAAGGATGGTAATTGTAATAGCTCAGGCGCTTGCAATACTACCTATGGAGCTTGGTACAATATTCATGAGGGTTTAGCTTGTTCAGGTAATTATGAATGCATTGGCGACACTTATTATTCACCAACCACTTGTAGCTCAGGAACCTGTAGCGGGACTCCTGTTGATATGGGTTGTTGCGCTGGTTCTTATTGTCCTTCTGGGAAGTACTGTGACACGAATCACCTTTGCACTGATTTAGCTGTTTGTAAGGTCCGCAATAATAGTGGTTTTGGGTATAGCGATATGACAGACGGTACTTCTTGCGGGACTTGTAAAGCATGTGTTAGTGGAGGTTGTGCTGATCAGACAACAGATTGGGGAGGGGGTGATGTATATGGATGTAGTGGTAATAACAAGAAATGTGATAGTGGTGTTTGTATAGAGAGAGAGTGTAGTCAAGGCAGTGAATGTCCCAGTGGAGAATATTGTGATTCTAACTACCAATGTGTTTCTTTAGGTGCTTGCAGAAAGGCCATAAGTAATGGTTTAGGCGATACACAAGCAGAAGATACTGCCTGGGCAGATAATAAATATAAATGCAATGGTTCTGATCAACGTTGCTACGGAGGAATATGTACAACTTGTCAGGGCCTTATTTATAACGATGGATGTGGTGGGTGTAGCAACCAAGCTCTAATTCCAGGATATACCGGCAGCAGCAACTTAGCTTGTTGGTATGCTGGTAATCAGACCGGGAACAGCTCAGCTTACAATTGTAATGAAGTTTGTAGTCAGGAAGCTCATGTGGATGCTTATTGTGTACAGGCAAATTGGAATGACACTAACAACTGTACTGTTACTAAATCACTTGTTAGTTGTAGTTGTTCGCCTATTCACTCATTTCTTCCTGGTGCTCCATGGACTTGGCATAATTGGTGGACTCGGCTTTGGGGATTGCCGCCAAATTGCGAGCGTCGACGTAGTGATGTCAGTCAAAGATGCACTGATGTAGGGTTTACGTATGGTCGACGGATCTGCGTCTGTGATAGATAAAGGTCTGGGGTTTAATTAATCTCAATTCATTATAGATTCTATATTGAAGAAAATCTTTGAATCAATACTGCAGTTTAGATGTTGACGCTGGTCGGCCTTTCTGTGTATGCACATTTTAAAAAATAGATTAATATATAATTACTAATTAAAAACATGGAAAAAATATTTTTAATAATTCTTTTAGCTTCAATTTTCTTTCCTTTTTATACTCAAGCCATCTGTGAAGGACCTATTGTTCCTTGTGGTAGAGAGGGAACTCCACCTTGTACTCTCTGTCAGCTCTTCGCCCTTTTAGACAATATCTTAAGGTTTATTATTACTTGTTTAGTCCCAATTGTATCAGTCTTAATGTTTACCATTGGCGGAGTATTGTTTATCCTTTCCCAGTTTGATATAGTTTCTTTAGGTATTTTTATTAAAGCTAAAGGAACAGTTACGGCTGTTGTTGTTGGTTTGGTAGTTATTTTTATTGCTTGGGTCTTCTTGAATCTTTTTCTGTCAACTATTGGAATAGCTGAATGGACAGGACTGGGGAGTTGGTGGGAGATAACCTGTGAGTAATCTTTTATATAAGCCCCCATAACTCAACTGGCAGAGTAGTTGCCTCTTAAGCAATTAGTTCCAGGTTCGAATCCTGGTGGGGGCATCACTTTTAGGTAGTGAGTATCTTGTACTTAATAGCGATTAGTTATATAATATTTTCGTTTAGTAATATGGTGGGCGTAGCTTAGTGGCTTAAAGCGTCGCTCTGTGGCAGCGAAGATCGCCGGTTCAAATCCGGTCGCCCACCCTGGCTTAGCCCGAGATTGTTTCTTGGGTTTTTATGATAAAATAAAAAATATGGAAGATAAAGAAAAAAAACAAACCACAGCTAAACAGAAAAAAAGCAGAGTTTGGTTGCGAGATGATAATATAATTTCTATTGAAATTTTTAATGATAGTAAAGAAGAAATTTATCAGGTGATAGAAGACAGTGTGGAGATGGTAAGAAGTTTTTCTGGAGATGCTAAAATCTTAGCTGTTTTATTTATAACTACAACTGTTGGCGTAGAGGGGGCTAAGTTTAGAAAGCAAATAGTTAACCGAATAAAGGATGTTCTTGAAAATCCAGGGTTTAAGAAAGCTGCAGTCTACGGATTAAATGTAATAATGAAAACAGTTTTCTCATTTATTCTTCATGCCGCATATAGAGGTAAGGCTGATAACGCTAAACTATTTTCTACTAAAGAAGAAGCATTAAAGTGGCTTAAGGAACCATAGCTACCTTTAATTTTTCTAAAACAGGCTCTAACCTGGTCCTAAAACTGGTATTCTCGTTCCATAATTCTCCAAGAAAAAAGTTCGAAGACCGTGGACAGTGTGACCCTGGCAGACCCGAGAGATTGTTTCTCGGGTTTTTGGTTGACAACTTTAGATTATTGAATTAAAAAAACAATAGTTATTTTAAAAAGAGGTGAAATAAGTTTAATAAAGTAGATATAGATGATTTAGAAAGATTAATTAGTCAAATAGACAGAGATGATTTAAAAGATTTTTACTGGCAGTGGGTTTCTAATATAGTCCAAAGAGACAGTATTAGAAAAATTAAGAAGCATCTTAAAAGACATTTCTTTAGGGAAAATATACAGGAAAAGGGTTATGATAATTGGATTACGAGCTTAGATAATCTTTTGGATTTTTACAAACAATTAGAAATAAAAAACAAAGATTGTGCCCTTATGGTGGAACCTATTATGGTCATTATGGCTTATAAGAAAGCAGAAGACATTGAAGAAATACCAATAGAGCAAAAAATGCTAAGAATGTTAATTCATATCATACGATATCCAGAAACCCAAAGTTATACCCCAAGGGCTCTACTTAAAATTCTAAATTTAGGATAGCTAATCGCTATCCATTTTTTATTCCACTAAAACAGGTTCTAACCTGGTCCTGTAGAAAAAATCGCTTAACAGGCGGTTTTTTGATAAAATAATAAATCATGAATCATCCAATTTGTATTTCAACTGGTTGTGTTCATAGGCTGTTTGAGGATAGAAATAAAAGCATCAATCTATTACGTCAATTTTTCCCCGAGGGAATTGAGATTTCCTTTGCTTATGTCCATTATTTACTTAATTTCGAAATAGAAAAAAGTAATCTTAAATATCTTAAAACCTTGAAGTTTAATTCTATACACGCTCCCTCTAAAGATTATATTTACGATAATAATAAAAAGAGTAGGGAAGTTTTAGCGAGGATATCAGATTTATATAAAAGAATAAATGCGAGAAACGTAGTTTTCCATAAAGATACCATAAAAGATTATGACCTTATTGCTAATAATGATTTCGTGGTTTCTTTAGAAAACGATGATTGGAGGAAACCTAAAAATACAATGGATTGCTTAAAAAGTGTTCTTGATAATAACAAAAAGTTTAAACTTACTTTTGATTTTGCTCATGCACTTTCAACTTCTTCTGATATAGATGAATACATAAGTTGCTTAGATGATAAATTAATAGAAATACATCTTTCTATAATAGACGAAGATTCTAAGCGGCATACTTTCCTTCATAGAAAGGATAGCGAAGAGCTAAGAAGAAAACTTAATAGCTTGAAATCCGTATCAGCCCCAATTGTTTTAGAGTGTGGTCTACCTGATTTGGGTAGAAGAGACCTTTTGGAGAAGGAAATAGATTATATTAGAAATATTTAATAAAACAGGTTCTAACATCGTCCAATTGGGGACTCTGACAATTGACATTTAATCAATTCTTAATTAATTCATACTTGACTTTAACCCGAGATTGTTTCTCGGGTTTTGACTTTTTAAGAGTATTCTGTTAGATAGAAATCACTGATAAAAAGGAGGAATGATGTCCTTTGAAAATAAAAAGAAAGTTAAGAAATATAAAATGGGAAATAAGACAAATTATCAGAAGAAGAATAAAGGGAGAATATAGGGCAGGAGAGATTATTGATATAACTTTTAGGAAGATTAAGAAGAAATATGCCGAACAAGAAATAATCCTTCCTCATTATGCCCTGTCTTTAATTGCAGACGATTCAGATTATCATAGAACTCGCCAGGGATTTATGAGATATGACTCTGTTATACTGGTTAGATTAGAAAATAAGATTTGGGTAATGAGTAAAGGACGGGCTTGGGGTGCTTATCCAGCTGATCCCTACGATAACGACATTTTAGTTGGAGGCTTGGGAGATTCATTAAAAAATGAGTCAAATCAAGAAATAGCCGAAAAGGTTATGGAGCACATAAGTAGCCATTGGATGAGTGGATTCACAAATTCAATAATCGCTGCGAGAAATTCAGGTCATTTATTCACAGGTAGAAAATGGCAAAAATTTATGACTGAACTTGTAGATCCTAATATCTCAGACTTTGTTAAGAAAGGATTAGAAACACATAAAGGTTATATCACATTAGAAGTAGGAGGGATAGTTCCCGCTGTTAAGTCTTCAATAAAGTATAAGAAGGAATTCGCTGATTTTTTAGCTGAAACAATAATAGAGATTCTTAGTAATTCTAATTCTGAATAGAATTTTTCAAAAATTTAATTATTTGAGAGGTAAAAAGACTTTCCCTCTCTTTTTTTATTCAAGATCCAGCCAAAATAGGCTCTAAATCTACCAATCTATCCTTGATTTTCCTCCAATCAATAGTTCTAAATGCGTCCTGTATGGGACCCTAATATCCCCCGAGATTGTTTCTCGGGTTTTTGGTTGTTCTGAGCGTAGTCAAAGGGGTATAATAAATATATGGAACAAATAATTTTACAAGAAGAGTTGGATGAATTGATGAAGATAGAAGGAGAGGTAAGAGGGTTGATGTTAAAGGGTTACACAAATTTTATTTTAAAAGAAAAAGGAAAGGAAGGATTAAAGAGGTTAGAAGATGCAATGGCAGAACTCGGTTATCCGATAAAACACAGAGAAATAAAGGCAACGAATTTTTATCCTGTAGGACTGGATAGTCTCCTTTTGCTGTTGATTAAGAAACTTTTTAATTATGATGACAAAAAATTTCAGGAGATTGGAAAATTTCAGGCTAAATCCCCTTTAATTATTAGACTTTTTGTAAAATATTTTGTTTCCCTTGAAAAAGCAGTTAAAGCGGCTCCTCAAATGTGGAGGAAATACTTTACAGTTGGAAATATGAAAATGGTAGATTTTAACGAGGAGAAAAAACATATGATTTTGAGACTTGAAAATTTCCGCCTTAATTTACTTCATTGTCAACTTATTACTGGATTTATTTCTGCATTAGTTAAAGTAATAGTTGGAAGTAAGGTAATCTGCGAAGAAACAAAGTGCACCTTTAGAGGTGATGAATATCACGAATTTTTATTAAAATGGTAGAAAACAGGTTCTAACCTGGTCATGTAGACCACCCTGGCAAAATCGCCTCAGAGGCGATTTTTTGGTAGGATAAGAATATGAAAATATACTTTGCTACTCACTCTACTTCAAAAGATAATGAAGCACATATTTCTTCTGGTTGGAAAGATGTTGAATTATCTAGACTTGGTATTAAACAAGCCAAAGAGTTAGGAGAAATATTTAAGGATATTAAAATAGATTTAATTTGCTGTTCTGATTTAAAAAGAGCAGTGGACACAGCAAAGATAGCGTTTGGAGATAAATATCCTATTATTATTGATAAAAGATTAAGAGAATTAAATTATGGAGATTTTAATGGAAAGCCAAAAGAGGTAGTTGGTCCAATGAAAAAAGATAAAATAAAAGAACCTTTTCCAAACGGAGAAAGCTACGAACAGGTAATGAAGAGGATTCATGAGTTTTACAAAGAATTAAAAAAGAAACATTCTAATAAAACTGTTTTAGTGATAGGTCATCGTGCTACTCAATATGGTTTAGATACTTTAATTGATGGTAAAACTCTTGAAGAATGTTTAAGTATCCCTTTTAAATGGCAATCTTATTGGGAATATAATTTTTAAAAGAAATGAAAAAGAAAAAACCCATTAATAAAGAAATCTTTAATAAGGAAATTTCTATGTGCAAGAAATTATTTCAGAAAAACAAAGGAAAATGTGCTTGGGGTAAGTGTAAGGATTGTGGAGTTATTCCTTTTTTATACAAACTACATAAAGGAGAGTTTTTAGAGAAGCATACTGAAATTAAGAAAGTGAAGGATAAAATCTTTAGACAGGACTAAAAAAACAGGTTCTAACATCGTCCTACAGGCACTTTTACCCCATAATTCTTCAAGAAAAAGGTTCGAAGATCGTGGACAGTGCCACTCTGACATAGCCCGAGATTGTTTCTCGGGTTTTTTATGGTAGAATAAAAAATGAAAGGTCCCAACATCTTTTAGTTTAAAATTTAATTTATAAAACTATGTTTCTTTGTGGAATTATCTTTATCGTATTAGGCACAGCTTTTTTATTGGAGAACTTAAATATGATTAGTGGGAATGTTTTTAACATTATTGTAGCATTGGTTTTTATAGTTATCGGTTTAAAATGTTTGCTTAAAAAGAAAGCTGGTCATCATTGGTGTTGTGGTAAAGAGCATAAACACGGTGAAGAGCTTAAGAGATAAAATAGTCTCTAACATCGTTCAGTTGGAGGAGCTATGAAGCCCGAGATTGTTTCTCGGGTTTTTGGTATAATGAGAGAGCATGGAAAAAGATAAAAAGTTAATTGCTCATTGTGGATTTCTTGATAGATTTAATAACCCTACAGTTGTATAATAAAAGAACAGGTCGAGTAAAATAAAAAAATTAATAAAAATATGTTTAAAACTATTTCAAATTTTATCTGGGGAATTGTAGCCCTTGCTGGGTCCGTTCTTTTTTTCATGACGGAAGATGCTCTTTGGGGATTTATATCCCTAGCCCTTGCCGTTTATTACTTATATTTTCGCGGATATCGGGAATGGCAAGAGAGTAAAAAAAATAAAAATATAGAGGCATAACGATAGAAGAAAATATAAATGAATCTACAGAAAACAAAGAGGAAAACAAAGAAATAAACGAAACTGTAGACAAAAAGAAACTTCATCAGAAGGGGGAAGTAAAAAAATACATTAATACGTATAATTTTACCCCATAATTCTTCAAGAAAAAGGTTCGAAGATAGTGGGCAGTGCCACCCAACGTTATTTTATTATACTTTCTATTCTGAAAAGCCCGAGACTGTTTCTCGGGTTTTTAGTATGGTATAATGGGGTAATATGAAAGAAAGAGATAACAAAGAAGAAAATAAAGATGATAGAGTTTGGTTAGGAGATGATGGAATAATTTATGTAGAGGTGGCTGATAGATTTGATCAAGAGAGTGTTTTTGAATTTCTTGAAAAAATAGTAGAAATATTGAGAACTTTTTCTGTTAGAAGAAAATTATTGGTTCATATTAATCAATCTACAAGTTTTGCTACTCCCTCTTTGTGGAGGAAAGAGATGGCTAATAAAGCTATAGCTGCTTCAAAGGAATTAGATTTTAAAAAAATAGCGGTTTACGGAGGAAGTGTAATGGCAAGAACAATAGGCTCTTTCATATTAGCAGCAGCTGTTGGAATTAAAAATGTGAGATTATTTAAGACAGAAAAAGAGGCTTTAAGGTGGTTAAAAGAACCCTAAACAGGTTCTAACCTGGTCCGGTAGACCACCCTGGCATCCCGAGACTGTTTCTCGGGTTTTTGTTATAATAGAAAAATATGGAAGAGATAATTTCCAAAGAAGAATTAGAGGAATTTAAAAAAATTAAAGGAGAGATAAGAGGAATGGCTTTAAAATCGGCATTAGATTTTGTTCTTAAAAGAGAAGGAAGAGATGGATTAAGGAAAGTAGAGAATGTCATGATAGACCTTGGCTATCCTGTAGAACACAATAAGATAAACATAATGAATTTTTACTCCTTAATAGTTGAGACCATTCTCTTTGCCGTTATTAAAGAACTTTTTAATTACAATGAGAAGGATTTTTATGAGATGGGAGAATTCCAATTTAGAATGCCTATAACCATCAGACTTTATATGAAATATTTGTCTTCGGTCAATAGTGTTGTCAAAGCAGCTTCGAAGATGTACAGAATATATTTCACAATTGGAAATCTTGGAATATCAGAATATAATGAGAAAGAAAAATATATGATTGTAAAACTTGAAGATTTTTATTTCCATGCAGCTTATCTTTATTGCCAAATCTTTAGAGGATTTTTTCCAAGCGTGATTCAGATGGTAGTTAAAACCCCTGTAAGCTGTAAAGAAACAAAATGTGTTGATAGAGGCGATGAATATCATGAATTTTTGCTAAAGTGGTAAAAACAGGTTCTAACGGACTCCAAGACCCTTAAACCTTGATTTCCAATTCAAACCTTAGATAATTGTTGGGATGTGTAGTTTTTAAAGCCCGTCACGTCGTTCGCGAACCACTGTCGTTCAAGAGCGACGTGGCGAACGATAGTGACGCGAGATTGTTTCTCGGGTTTTTGGTTGACAAATTGCATCAATCATTATATAGTCTAAACAATAAACCAAAAGGATGAGTATAAAATGACCGAGGAAGAGGAAGAAAATCCATTTAATATAGCAAAAAAAGTGGTGATTCCTTTTAACAAATTCTTTAAAAGGGAAGCCAGGGAAGAATTAACCCCCGAAGAAATAGAGGAAATAAAAAGGAAGATAAGGGGAGAAAAGGATTAGAATTATCAATAGCTTTTTTACAATTTCTTTTTTTTCAAACCCATAACTAGCTTGTGAGTTTGAAAGAGTCCGAAACCACCTAAAACAGGTGGTTTTTGGTTACTCTACCTCACTAGAACAGGTTCTAACCTGGCCCTGTAGACACCCTGATTTAGCCCGAGACTGTTTCTCGGGTTTTTGGTATAATAAAAATATGATAAACAAAGAAGAAAGTAAAATTTGGTTAGATGAGAATAATATTATTAATGTCAAGATAGACAAAAATATTAAGACGGAAGAGATAATGAACTTATTTGATAAAGGAGAAGAGTTCGGTAGAGAGCTTTCGGGTAATACTTCAATTTTAATAGATTTAACAAGCGGTTTTTTCGTCACTTCTTCTAAATTTAGAAAGGAAATTGCAGAAAGGTTCAAAGATTTAATTAGAGACCCAGGATTTAAAAAGGTAGCCGTTTTTGGAGGGATAGTGGCTATAACAGTAGCGTCTTTCATAATATCATTAAGTAAGATGGAAAATGTGAAAACTTTTACAAAAAGAGAAGATGCTTTGAGATGGTTAACTAAGTATTAATTAAATTTTAAAACAGGCTCTAAGTTGGTCATGTAGACCACTCTGGTTTAGCCCGAGATTGTTTCTCGGGTTTTTGCTATAATAAAAAATATGGAACAAATTATTTCAAAAGAAGAATTAGAGGAGTTGATGAAAATGAAAGAAGAAATCAGGGGAAGCGCTATTAAAAATGTAGCCATTTTTACTCTTGATAAAAGAGGGAAAGAAGGATTAAGAAGACTAGAAGAAGAAATAGTAAAACTCGGTTACCAAATAAAACTTGAAGAAGTTAAAGAAATACAATTATATCCTTTAGGGTTGGCAATCGCTAGTTTACTAATAACGAAAAGACTCTTTAGTTTTAGTGATAAAGATTTTCAAGAGATGGGAGGACGTAGCGTTAAATTATCAATAGTTATCAGAAGCCTCATGCAATTTCTTATTCCTTTTTCATTTGAGCAAATAATTAAGAGACTTCCAGAAATATGGAAAAGAATCAATCCAATAGGAGAATTGAAAGTAGTAAAGCTTGACCAAGATGAAAGATATTTAATTTTAAAACTTGAGGATTATCGTACTCATCCGATCCAATGTCAAATCTTGATTGGCGCTTTCTCCAGCTTAATTCAGATAATAAGCGGAAAAAAGACGACCTGCGAGGAGATAAAATGTATTTATAGAGGTGATGAATACCACGAGTTTTTATTAAAATGGTGAAGAAAAACAGGCTCTAAGTTGGTCATGTAGACCACCCAGTTTTTGAAACCCCGCCGTGGCGGGGTTTTGTGCTATTATGGAATAATATGGCGGAAAAAGGAAAAAATAAAGTTTTGATTAAAGGAAGCAAAATGGTTTATATAGAGGTAAGTGAAGAGGCTTCTGAAGAAGAAATTATGGATTTACTTGATGAAATAGAAGAAGCTCTCAAGGTAATTGGTAAGGATGCTGAAATTTTAGTTAATGTTGCTACTACTATTGTTATTCGTTCGTCTATTTTTAGAAAAAGGATGGCAGAGCAGATCAAAGATATGTTTGAGGAATATGGATTTAAAAAGGTATCCTTTTTTGTGTCAAGTTTAGCAACAAGAACAATAATTTCTTTTATAATAGCAACCACTCAATTAAATAATATAAGAGTGTTTAAGTCTGAAAAGGAGGCGTTAAAGTGGTTAAAGAAACCATAATCATTACTCTTGCTAAAAATAAAAAAAACGAGCGGGATTTAACCCGCCGTTTTTTGAGACAGAAAAATCTAGCTTAATCTTCTTTTACAGCTTCAATAATATCTTTAGCTCCTTCAACACTACTAATAAGCGCATCCTTAACAGCTTTCCAAGTTCCTTCTCCAATATCTTTAGCAGCTTCAACAGCAGCCAATACAGCTTCTTTTGTTGCTTGGAATGCATCACCACCCACTGTTGTTACAGCTTGGACTGATCCTTTTACTGCTTCTACAGCCACTTCAGTAATATCTAGACCTAATTCTTTTGCACTATGAATTGCTTGGGAGACAGCTCCCTTAACAGCAGGCTTTTGTTCACCACCAGCTTCCATAAAACCACGTACAGTTCCCACAATAATACCTTTAATAGCACTTACAACTGATACTCCGACATCAGAAACACCATAAATAGCACCTTTTACAATTGAAGCCGTAGATTCAACTCCCTTGGAAAGAAATTCACTTGCTCCTCCTAAGGTAGTAGTAGTTAAATCTTTTACTACACCCACAATAGTACTGCCAATATCAGTAACTCCTTGAAGTCCTGTTTTTACACCTTCCTTTACGCTATTGACTACACGCGAAAAAAGAGAGAATACCATATATATTAGATAGTTTTATATTAAATAAAATACTAAATTAAACGACCTTTATTATTTTTTGAATTGAAAATTTTAAAAAACTCAAATTATTATTATTTTTCTTCTAATTTCACTTTTAGATTTATTTCTTTTCCTTCTCGTAAGATTTTCAAAGAAACAGTGCCTCCGATTTTCTGTTTCTGTAAAATATCAGCTAAAGGATTTTCTTCGTTTATTTTTTTCCCATTACATTCCAAGATAATATCATATTCTTTTAAATCTACCTTATCAGCAGGTGAATCCTTTACAATTGCTTTTTCTCCTAAACTTTCTCTTACAATTAAAGCTCCATAATTAACCGGAAGTTTATTTGCTTTAGATATTTCTTCATTTAAAAGAAAATATCTTACCCCTAAGAATGGTTTTTTTATCTTTCCATATTTTATTACCTCTTCCAAGTTTCTTTTAGCATAGTTAATTGGTATAGCAAAACCAATATTTTGAGCTCCCATAACCATGGCTGTATTAATTCCGATAGATTCCCCTGCCATGTTCACTAAAGGCCCTCCACTATTGCCTGGATTTATTGCAGCATCGGTTTGGATTAAACCTCTTAAGCTCGTGGTTCTAAAAGATGATCCTCCGTAAGCCATAATTTTTCTGCTTAGACCAGAAACAATTCCAGAAGAAAGAGTGTCTTCAAATTCACCCAAAGGGTTTCCAATCGCTACCACATCTTCTCCTAATTCAATTTTTGAAGAATCACCCGTTTCTAAATAGGGGAAACCTTTTCCTTCTATTTTTAAAATAGCCACATCAATTAAAGGATCTTTGGCTAAAATTTTAGCGGGATATTTTTTTGTTGGCTCTAAAATCACTGTATACTCTGCTGTTGGATCTTTAACCACATGATTACAGGTTATTATATAACCATCAGGAGAAGCAATAAAACCAGAACCTCCTCCAATCTTTATCTTTTCTTTTTTCTTTTTTCCAATCTGAGGAACAACAAACTGTCTACCTCCAAAAGGAAAAATGTAATAACCATCTATTTTGGGCAGGTCTTTGCTAATGACAATAGTTATGACAGCGGGGCAAGCCATTTTTGCAATTTGAACAATCGGTGATTTTTCCATATATATCTATTTTATCATTTACCACTATTGTCAACAAGAGTAAAAGTTGTTATTATTATTTTTGAAACCAATATTGTTTACCTTTAAAATAATTTTTCCTTGATTGTCCCCGTAGTTCAACGGATAGAACAGCAGTTTCCTAAACTGCGGATGGAGGTTCGATTCCTCCCGGGGACACAGGAATCATCTTGGATGATTCAGTTGTCGTTTATAGTTTTTAGTTGCTAGACTAACAATTAACAACTGATTTCTAAAAACTATTCACGGAAGGTGAATATGGGCCCATAGCTCAGCTGGTTAGAGTGTCTGTATGGCATACAGAAGGTGGAGGGTTCGAATCCCTCTGGGTCCACTTTATAATAGCAGATATGCCGTGGTAGCTCAGTGGTAGAGCATTTCTCTGAAAAAGAAAGGGTGGGTGGTTCGATTCCACTCCACGGCACCAGCGGGAGTAGTTTAGCGGTAGAACGTCTCGTTGCCAACGAGAAGGTCGCGGGTTCGATCCCCGTCTCCCGCTCCCTTTAATAAACAGGCCTGATTTTGCAAAAACAGGCCTGTTTTCCTTTAAGGCGTAGTGTTGACATAGGGTGGTAGATAAGCTAATATAATTCAAACCTAAATAAGGTTTTTTAAGATGAAAGTTAAAAAAAGTAGAAAAAAAGCTTTCTATAAACACCCAAAAGCTTGGGCGTTATTTGCTTTAGTTTTAGTGATATTTTCTGGAGTTTTGTTCGGAGCCTACTCTTTATCTAAAAGCAACGGAGAGGATAATGTCTTGGATTTAGAAAATAATTTAGAACTTATTATTTTTCAAGGAAATACTTTAGTTTCTGTTTCCAATCCCAATGACCCTCCTTTAAAAGCTATAGAAACCTTACCGGTTATAATTACCGCTTATTCAAGTACGCCTGGCCAAACTGACGATACTCCCTTTATTACTGCGGCTGGAACTTCTGTTAGGGATGGGATTGTGGCAAACAATTATCTTTCCTTTGGAACGAAAATTAGAATTCCAGAATTATATGGTGAAAAAGTATTTGTTGTTGAAGACAGAATGCATTGGAAAAAGAGTAATTATCATATTGATGTTTGGTTTCCAGAATATTCTGAAGCTTTAGCTTTTGGAGCACAGAGAACATATATTGAGGTATTGGGAAGGTAAAAGTTACCTTAATTTCTAAAAACAAAAACCACCCTTTAGGGCGGTTTTTATGTTTGTGCCGCGGGTGGGACTCGAACCCACACGGGATATAATCCCAAGTGATTTTAAGTCACTCGCGTAAGCCATTCCGCCACCGCGGCAATTAAGAGGCCTGGGTGGGATTTGCACCCACGTGTAATAGTTTTGCAGACTATCGCCTTTGGCTACTTGGCTACCAGGCCCTAATTAAATTTTCATCCTAACAGACATCTTATCTCATTTTTCGTTCTTTTTCAACCCTTCCAATATCTCTTCAATTCTGGCAGCTGAAGCTGTCATTTTTTCTTCTACGAACACTATCTTTGGAATAATCTTCATTTTCAATCTTTTATTAATTTCTTGTTGCAGATGGTAAATCTTTCTGTTTAAGGATAGAAAAACTTCAGTTTTATTTTCTTCTGGTATAACGCTGATGAAAACTTTACTTTCTCTTAAATCAGAAGTAGAGCTGACTCTTGTAACTGTAATAAGAGTATCTTTTGGGCCTTCAATTTCCCGTAAAATAATCCTGGATATTTCCTGTTTTATTAACTGATTTACTCGTTGGATTCGTCTTGACATTTTACAGTTCCATTTTTTTTCTTTCTTTTGTGTAGAATATTAAGGTGTCTCCCTTTTCGATTCTTTTACTCCCTTCATATAATATTCCCGCCTCTTCTCCTTTTTTAACTAATTCAGCATCTTTTTTATTTTTCTGCAGACTAATCATTTTTCCTCGGTCAATTACTTCTTCATCTCTTAAAACCTCAATTGAAGCTCCTTTTTTTACTTCCCCTTCAACAATTCTTCCTCCAACAATCTGACGATTTTTCTTACTCCAAAAAGGAACTAAGACTTTCATTTTCCCGATATCTGTTCTAATTGTTTCCTGTTCTAAGGTTCTTTCCATGAACTTTCTCACTCCTTCCACTAAATCATAAATTATTTCAAAACTGACCGTATTAACCTTAGTTTCCTCTCTTTGTAGCAATTTTTTAGCAATCGGATTTATTTTTACTCTAAAACCCAAAATTAAAGCTTTGGAGCTTTTCGCTAACTTAACATCATTTTCATTAATATCCCCAATCTCTGATTTCAAAACCCTTAAGATCACTTTTTCTTGAGGCAAATTCTTTAAGATTTCATTAACCGCCTCGATTGATCCTAAAACATCTGTTTTAAAAATTAAATTTAGAACCTTTTGTTCGGGTTTTATTTCAAAACTTTTCGTAATCTCTATTTTTGCTTTGAAGGGTTGAACGTGGTTTTTTGCCTCCTCTAAATTAGAGAAAACGAGAAGTTTTTCTCCCACTTTTGGTGCGCTTTCCAAACCCAGAATGATTGCAGGGTCTGCCGGAAAGACTTCAGAGATTTGTTTTCCTTGAAAATCTTCTAAACTTTTAACTTTTCCAAACGTGGAAGGAGTAGCAATTACATCTCCCAGTCTTAATATTCCCTCATTCAAAATCAAGGTAGCGGTAGGTCCTCTTTGACTATCTAAATAAGATTCAATAATTACTGCAGAAGCTTTCTTTGAAAGGTCTCCTTTTAGGTTTTCCATTTCTGCCACAAGCAAGATTAAATCCAAGAGGTCTTCCGCTCCTTCTCCTGTTTTGGCCGAGATATTAATTGAAGGTATTTTTCCCCCCAATGATTCAACCAAAATGTCTTCTTTCTGCAATTCTCTTTTTCCTCTTTCAGGATCAGCCTCTGGTTTGTCGGTTTTATTAAAGGCAACTATAGGCAGAACTTTAGTCTTTTTAATGTGAGAAATAACTTCTTTTGTTTGTTTTTCCACTCCCTTACAGCTATCAATCACTAATATAGCAATATCAGCTATTTTAGCTCCTCTTGAGCGCATTTGGGAAAAAGCTTCATGGCCTGGGGTATCAATAAAAGTGATTTTTTTCCCCTCTTTCTCAACTTGATAAGCTCCTATGTGCTGGGTGATACCACCTGATTCTTTTTCAGCCACTTTTGTTTTCCTAATTTGGTCCAAAAGAGTTGTTTTTCCGCTATCAATATGGCCCAAAATAACAACCACCGGAGGACGGATTATCTGTTCGCCACTATCTACGCCATCAGGCGTTGGTAGGGAGGTTAAGTTTTTATTTTTTTCAACCATCATTTTAAGAAGATTTACGGATTTTAGTTTGCTCTATTGCTTCTTTTTCTTCTTCGGTTAATAAGTATTCTGACTTACCTTTTTTTATTGGTTTTGCAAAAATCCTGTTTCCTTCTCTGCCGTAAAGACTGGTGATAACTACTCCATTTTTATTTCCATCTAATAAAGCAATAGAAAAACTTTGGTCGCCACCCGATTCTTTGAAAGGATTAAACCTGACTATACCTATTCTTTGAATCGAAAACTTGTTATTTTTATTTAACTCCTCCATTTTATTGGAGATTTTTTTAAAACCCTCTTTTAAATCTTTGAATTGAGATAAAAGCTGTTTTATATTTTTTGGCTCTTTTTTTCTTTTTAAAAATTCCAACATAGAATTATAGCTTGTTTATTATATATAATGTAGCTTGATTGGGTGAGCGAATTCTGTTTTCGTTCGTCTTGGCGGAATGTATCTCGCCGTAGTCGAGCTTCAGCGAGGCGAAGGCGGAGAGGGTGGGATTCGAACCCACGTGTCGTTTTAAGCGACCATCGGTTTTCGGGACCGTGCCGTTATAGCCAACTTCGGTACCTCTCCTTTTTATTATCTAAAATATCATTTTTTATATTTAAAATCAATTTTTTAGTAAAGTTATTACCAAAGAGTTCGAATCCTACCCCCGGAGTTTTTTGAAGCCCGAGTCAAGAGTCAGGTTTTTTGTTATAATAAGCTAATATGTTCAGGCGTTTTAGAAGGGGAATATTTGCTCCACTAGCAATAGGGATTATTTTAGTTTTAGCTATTTTAGTTGGAGGTTTCACTATTTGGCAGTTTTCAGATATTCAGGAGGATTTACCTTCAGTTATAAAAATATCACCCAAAGAAGAGCCAGAGAAAGTTGAAATAACTCAAGAATTAATTAATAAGGTAGTTAATAATATTCTTCCTGAAAATTACGATAGAGAAAGTGTAGTTTCCTTTACTGAAGACTTAAATAACGATGAATTAGCAGAAGTAACTATTACTGCAACTTCAATTGTTTCTCCTCAGGAACTTCCCCATGAGGCTTACATTATTGTAGTTACACCTCTTGATAAAACAGGGAATTTTAATAAAATAGCTGAATTTTATTTTGGTGAAGAAGAAAGAATTGTTTTTAGGTCAACACCAAGGGTTAACACCCTTATTGATAACCCTGGTACTTTAGATATAGATGGAGACGGGAAAAAAGAGATTATTTTAGCCCTGGGGACCGGTGGAGTCAGCAACGAAGCATACGGAATTTTTAAGATAGATTGGGTTTTAGGTGAAATAAATTGGTTGAAGATTAAGGCTGAAGATGGAACCGTAGAAAACACATATTTTTTGGAAGGGGGTTCGGTAATGCATCAAGAATCTTTTTACTTTGAAGATGTTGATAATGATGGCGTATTAGAAACAATAGAGAAAGCAAGTCGTTATTTAGGAGGGTCAGGAGAGCTTGAAGATTGGGGAGAGGAAGAAAGCTGGAATTGGCAAATCTGGGTTTATAGGTGGGATGGTTTAATTTTTGCTTATAATAAAGAATTGTCTGAGTTAGAGACTAAAACTAATAATTGAGAAACTTTTTTTGAAGAATTTATAATCCAAGAGCAGAGCTCTCGGATTTTTATATATCAAAATAATGTAATGAAATTTTAAACAATGATATACTAAAAATATGTTAGAGAAAAAGGTAGCTGTAATTGGAGTTGGGGGAAGAACAGGAACAATGTTTGCTTTTGAGTTTAGAAATTCAGCTAATGTTTTAGCTGTTGGCAGACAGAGAGAAGTAGAGTTAGTTAATCAGAGAAAGCTTTTTGTCGAGAAAAAGGAAAAGTTAATTCAAATTTTTGAAGAGGAAGTTATTAAAGACACTGATTTTAAATCGAAACTTGAGCCAGATATTATTTTTTTAACTACTAAAAACCCAATCTCGTTTTCTCTTGAGTACTACTTCAAAAAATGCAAAAAAAAGATACCTACCCTTATAATTTCTCAAAACGGAATTGCAGCTATCTCTGATGCTAAAAAAACCCTAAAAAAGATTTTTGGGAATGAGTCAGAAAAAATAAGAATAGTGAGAGTTGCGTTGTTTAATCCAATAGAAGAAATAGAATCAGAAAACAAATACTATATTAAATATTCACTACCTATCAGGATTGCCATTTCAAAAGCTGGAGGTGAGGGAGATATCGAAGATATTATTGAGATTTTTGAAAGAGCTGGTTTTGAGCTGAAAGAATTTTCTTTAAAAGATGCTGAAAATTTAGAATTCTCAAAATTATTCTTGAATTTAATTGGTATGGCATCAGCTTCAAGAAGGTTTTCAGTTGTAGATGGATTTAAAAATAAAGAGATATTCAAAGAAGAAGTAAGGGCTCTAAAAGAATACATTAGAGCAGTTGAATTGTCTGGGGGAGAGTTTCTTGATTTCCCTCATTATCCAGTAAAGCTTTTTGCAGATTTGCTTAACTTATTACCCATTCCTCTATTATCAGTTTTTAGAACCATAATAGGAAAGATTATAAGTAAGGGTAGGAGTGGAAAATCAAAAGACTTGGATGAAATAGATTATTATAATGGTGCCGTTATTAAACTAGGAAAAAAAACAGGAGTTAAAACTCCGGTTAATGAAAGAATATATAAGAGGGCTTTGGGAAAATTGAATAAGTTTTTCTAGTGGGCAATGCGGGACTTGAACCTGCGACCTCGTCGATGTAAGCGACGCGCTCTAGCCACTGAGCTAATTGCCCGTTTTATTTATTGTGCCCAGAGGGAGACTTGAACTCCCACGAGCTAATGCTCACTAGCACCTCAGGCTAGCCTGTCTACCGGTTCCAGCATCTGGGCTCTATTTATTCTCTTTTTTGTTTTCTTCAGTGGGAGTTTGCTCTGTTTTCTCTTCAGGCACTTCTTTTTCTTTTACTTCTTCTTTAACTGGTTTTTCTACTACAGCCTTGATAAACTCTTTTCTTTTTAATCTCGCTCTTTTCCCTTTAGCTTTTCTTAAATAATAGAGCTTTGCTCTTCTTGTTTTACTTCTTTTTATAATTTCTATTTTCTTAATTGTTGGCAGGTGAAGAGGGAAAATTCTTTCTACCCCGACACCCCCCACCACTTTCCTGACGGTAATTGTTGCTCCGATTTCTTTATTATGCTTTCTGGCAAGAACTATTCCTTCAAAAACTTGAATTCTTTCTTTACCTTTTCCTTTTCCATCAGCAGAGCCTTTTTTAGAAACACGGGAAGGGAGCCTTTGAAAGACTTTTACTGTGTCACCAGGTTGAATATCGGGAATATCCTTTTTTAAAAATGGTTTTATGGCTTTTTCTATTTTTTTCATACTTTAATTTAATTAATATAACCTTAAGCCTGTCGTTTATCCCGAAGACATTCGTTCTGAGTTCTTCAGCTTTATTCAGGATAAACTCTGCCGAAGATTATTTTTTCAAGACTATTATTTTTGCCTCTTCAGTTGATATATCTTTTTTCTTGATTGAAAGTTTATTTATCGGAGATAAAGACTTTACCCCAAAAACTTTTAAGAATTTATCCAAAGACTCTAACTTAACTTTTAATTTCGGGATAGCATAGTGCATAGGGATGGTAATTTTTGGTTCTAACTGAGACATTATTTTAGCAGCTTCTTTTGCAGAAAGAGTAGGTTCTCCTCCTATTGGAATCATTAAAATATCAACTTCACCTATTTTTTCCAATTGTTCTTCTGTTAACTCTTTTTGCCCGAAATTTCCCAAATGGCACAGTCTGATATTCTCGTTGCTAATAGTATATATTGTATTTATATCTTTTTCTTGATTTTTGTTGTGGAAACTTAAGATTCCTTGAATAAAAATATTTTTTATCTCATATTCTCCGGGTCCTTCAATTAAAAAAGGATTTCCGGCAACAGCTCCAACATTATTGTGGTCGGAATGTTGACGGCTAATTAATAAAATATCGGCTTCAAGTTTCGGTACTCTTAATCCGATACTTTTATCAAAAGGATCAATAACAATTCTTACCTGAATATTTTTTTCAGGAGAGGTTGTTATTTGGAATAAAGATTGACCATGCCAAGTAATCTGCATAGTAGTGAATATAATATAGTCTATTCTTACCATAAATTAAGTCTTAATTCAACTACCTACTGGACTATGTTATATTAGGAAGAAATAACAGGAGGGGTTGAAAATTTAGGGCAAACATTGTAATATAGATAACGTCTAATAGACAATATTAATATGAAAGAAGTATTGGAAAAAAATAATTTTTTAAAACCAGCTAGAGTCGGAGATATTATTGAGGGAATAGTTGTTGGTAAGGGAAGATCTTCAGTCTTTTTAGACTTGGGGGCAATTGGCACAGGAAAGATTTATGGAAAAGAATTTTATCAAGCTAAAGGCATGTTAAAAAATTTAAAGACAGGAGATAAAATCTTCAGTAAAATAATAGACCTTGACGCAGAAGAAGGATATATTGAATTATCGGTAAGCGGAGCATTTAAAGAGATGTCTTTTGGAAGTCTTAAAGAGAAGAAAGAAAAAGGCGAATTAGTGAAAGTGAGAATTTTAGGAGCTAACAAAGGAGGATTAATAAGTGAGATTTTAGGGATTTCAGCTTTCCTACCTGTATCTCAGTTAGCGACCGAGCATTACCCAAAAGTTGAGGGTGGAGATAAAACAAAAATTTTGAAACAACTTCAAATATTTATAGGTCAAGATCTTGAGGTGAAAATCCTTGATTTGTTCCCAGAGAAAGAACAAATTATTTTGTCAGAAAAGGCAAAGGATTTAGATAAAATAAAAGAAGTTTTGAACAATTATAAAGTAGGAGATGTTGTAAAAGGAGAAATTACAGGCATTACTGACTTTGGAGCATTTATTAAATTTCCCTTATCCTCAAAGGTCTCCTCTAAAGTTTCGGCAAAGGAGAAAGCTTTAGAGAAAAAGGATAGTACTTTAAAGAAGTGCCACCTTGAAGGGCTAATTCATATTTCCGAGTTGGATTGGAAAATCATTGAAGATCCAGTAGAAGTTATTAAAGTGGGTGATAAAGTAAAAGCAAAGATTGTTAATATTTCAGAGGGCAAAGTTTCTTTATCTCTCAAAGCTCTTAAAAAAGATCCTTGGGAAGGAATTGAAAAAAAATATAAGAAAGGCGAAGTGATTAAGGGTAAAGTAACCAAGTTTAATCCATTTGGGGTTTTTATTCAAATAGATAAAGAGATTCAAGCCCTTTGTCACGTTTCTGAGTTTGGAGGTAAAAAGATGGCAGATGTTTTAGAGATAGATAAAGAATACAAATTCCAAATTTTATCAATCGACGAGAAAGAACATAGAATGAGTCTAAAATTAGTATCTTAATCTCTCGGCAAGCTGCTTTCAGTGTCGTTCACTCGCCCCAGTGAGTCTCGTTCACTGGTTTACTTAATTACGGTAATTACAGGGAGTGGAAGTGACCGATTTGTAAACCCTCGTTCTTGGAGCTAAGCTCCAGACCATGCCCGTTCAGGATTTAAGACCACCCTGAAAACAGTTACCTCACTTCTTATTCTTTATTCTTGATTCATACTTCTTAATTCTATTTCAATGAGAACTTTAGTTAAAAACTTTTTTCTTATTTTATTGATTTTCATAACAATATCTGCTTTTTTCAGTCTGTTTTTTCAACCCCTAAAAGAAATAAAAGAAATATCAATTACTCAGTTGGTTGAGGATATTAATCAAGATAAAGTGGAAAGTATTGTTGTTTCTGGAGATGAAGTTCAAGCGTTATATAATGATGAGTCAGTAATTAATACAAGAAAAGAGTCAGAAGGTTCTTTTTCTGAGTCGTTGCTAAATTACGGAGTAGAGAAAGAGAAATTAATCCGGCTCGATATCGATATTAAAGAAAAAAGTGATATTTGGGGTTGGTTGGGACCTCTTTTATTTTCAATTCTTCCCATTTTGATTTTCGGGTTCTTTTTTTGGATGATTTTTAGACAGGCCAAGAGTGGAGCAATGCAGGCTTTTGATTTTACAAAATCCAAGGCAAGATTATTTGGAGCTGAAGGTCATCCGAAAGAAAAAATTAGCTTTAAAGATGTCGCTGGTCAGAAAGAGGCTAAGGAGGAATTAAAGGAAGTGGTAGATTTTTTAAAAAATCCAAAAAAATATTTGAGAATGGGAGCTAGAATTCCAAGAGGAATATTGCTTTTAGGACCAGCGGGAGTAGGAAAAACTTTATTAGCAAGAGCTGTAGCGGGGGAAGCTAATGTTCCTTTCTTCCATACTTCAGGTTCTACTTTTGTAGAATTGTTTGTAGGGACTGGGGCTGCTAGAGTTAGAGATTTATTTAATAGTGCCAAAAAGAACGCTCCGTGCTTAATTTTTCTTGATGAGCTTGATGCTGTAGGACGTATGAGAGGGGCAGGAATTGGCGGAGGACATGATGAGAGAGAACAAACCTTAAACCAGTTGTTGGTAGAAATGGATGGTTTTGAAAGAGATACCAACGTTATAGTGATATCAGCCACCAATAGGCCTGATATTTTGGATCCTGCCCTGTTGCGTCCTGGTCGGTTTGATAGAAGAGTAGTTTTAGACTTGCCGGACATTAACGACCGGGAAGATGTTTTAAAAATTCATTCTAAAGGAAAACCATTAGCTTTAGATGTAAACTTAAGAGAGGTTGCTGAAAGAACCCCTGGGTTTTCAGGGGCAGACTTAGCTAACGTTGCGAATGAAGCAGCAATTCTTACTGCAAGAAAGAATAAGAATCAAATTTTCCAAGAAGAATTTTTAGCATCAATTGAAAAGGTTTTATTGGGTCCTGAAAGGAAAAGTCATATTTTATCAAAGAAAGAAAAAGAAATAGCTGCCTTTCATGAAGCAGGACATGCTTTGGTTTCAGTTTCTTTGCCGGGGACAGAAACTATAAGGAAAATTTCAATTATTGCCAGAGGATTTGCGGCTGGCTATACTTTGAAAATGCCAAAGGAAGAGAGAAAAATTAGAGCAAAATCAGAATTTTTAGCAGAAATTGCAACTTTGCTTGGAGGATACGTGGCAGAAAGATTAAAATTTGGCCAAATTACAACAGGAGCTGCCGATGATTTAAAAAAAGCTTCTGCTTTAGCTAGAAAATTAGTTAAAAAGTACGGCATGTCTAGTTTGGGGCCGGTTTCTTTTGGTGAAAAAGAAGAATTAGTCTTTTTAGGAAGAGAAATTTCAGAACAAAGGAACTATTCTGAAAAAGTAGCTGCTTTAATTGATAAAGAGGTAGAAAAATTCATTAGGGATGCAGAAAAACAAGCTAAAAAAATCTTATTAAAAAGGAAAAATTTATTAGAAAAAATTGCTAAAACCCTAATAGAGAAAGAAATGATTGAAAAAGAAGAATTTGAGAAATTAATTAAGACAAAAAAGGAAAAAACTTTTAAACATCCAAAAACACCCAGAAAAAAAGAAAAATCAATTAAAGTACAAATCAAAAGCTTATAACTTTAAAGTTTAAGGTTAAAAGCTCACAGCTTATTCTGGGCGTGTAGTTCAGTGGCAGAACGCCATTCTTATAAAATGGAGGTCCCAGGTCCGATCCCTGGCACGCCCACATGACAAGGGGCGCGTAGCTCAGTTGGTTAGAGCGTCGCATTGACATTGCGGAGGTCACCCGTTCGAGTCGGGTCGCGCCCACAAAAAAAGATATGGAATTGAAAATTATCTATCAAGATGAAAATCTCTTAGTAATTGACAAACCTCCAAAGCTTATAGTTTTTCCTGAAAAACCTATCAAAGAAGAGACCTTAATTAGTCTACTTTTAAAACAGTTCCCTTATCTAAAAACAGTTGGAGAGTCTCCAAGATACGGAATAGCTCATAGGCTGGATAAAGATACTTCAGGACTTTTATTAGTAGCTAAGAATGATAAAAGTTTATCTTTTTTACAAAGTCAATTTAAAAGCAGAAAAGTAGTTAAAAAATATATTGCTTTAGTTGTTGGAAGATTAAAAGATCGTAAGGGAGAAATTAAAACTTTAATTGGGCGTTCGCCAAAAGATAGAAGAAAACAAAGAATTTTTTTTGAATTTGAGCCGAAAGCTGAGGGAAAACGAAAGGCTATCACAGAATACAGGGTTTTATCAATCCTTCGAGGCCTTGGAGAAGGAGGGCAAGAAAATTACTATACTTTGGTTGAGGTTGCAATAAAAACTGGTAGAAAGCATCAAATCAGGGCTCATTTTAATTATTTAGGTTATCCTTTGGCTGGAGATAAACTATACTTTTTTAAAAATCAAGTTTCTCCAAAAAATTTAAAAAGACAATTTTTACATGCCAGTTTCTTAAAGCTAAAACTTTTAAACGGTGAAGAAAAAGAATTTAAATCCGAAATGCCAAAAGATTTAAAAGAGGTTGTAGAAAAATTAAATGAAGAAGAAAGAACAAAAAATTAATAATGAGAATG
>Ga0209976_10000066_pt1 | contig 75304 bp, 77 predicted proteins | sample SumtaG_FD_182806 | JGI IMG/M metagenome (GOLD analysis project Ga0209976, IMG submission 182806) | Deep subsurface microbial communities from Indian Ocean to uncover new lineages of life (NeLLi) - Sumatra_00157 metaG (SPAdes) (version 2) | ecosystem: Environmental > Aquatic > Marine > Oceanic >... | reverse complement strand
ATCTAGTTAGAATTAAAATTAAAAGACGCGATGATAAAGTTGAGTGGTATTATAAAATTGGAGATGGAGACTTTATTTCATTAGGACAAGTTACTAATGAATTTTATACAGGAGCTGGCTTAGTACTTTTATCTACAAAAAACTATGGCCCTGATTTTCCAGCGATTACTTCTTCTTTTGATAATTTTTCTTTATCATGTCCTATTCTAAATCCCCTAGCTTGCTTGGGGCGGTGTGAAACATATGATGATTGTAATATTGGTTTAACTTGTACAAAAACAGGCGATGTTAATCGGTGTTTGAATTATGAATGTCCTGAGGAAAATGATTGCTCATGTCCGGAACCTACTCCAACTCCCTTAACTTGTCTTGGCAGATGCTATACAGATGATGATTGTGATGCAGGTTTAATTTGTAAAGAAGCAGGTGATAGTGATACTAAGAGATGCTTTAATTATAAATGTCCTGAGGAAAATGATTGTTCATGTGCAGAAGCTTCGCCAAGTCCTACGCCTGCTTTAGATTATGATTTTCCCACTCCTCCTCCGTTGGCTAGTGTTTCTGCCAGTCCATCTGCTTCTATATTTCCAGCATTAAGTCCATTGCCAGATATTGATGACTCTGATGAAGAGATTTGTTCTGTTACATTTAGTATTAAAGGAATAGGCTGTATAGGAAAATTAATAAAAAAATCTTTATCTTTATTTATTGGCAAAATTTTGAATATTTTTAATTAGGAAGGCCTTCAGGCCAACAGTGGTTTTTAAATTCACAGCGAGTGCATGAAAAATAATCATCAGTGCGAGAAAAATTAAGAGCACGGATTTGTTTGATTGTTTTTTTAATAATACTGCGGAGATTTGACAGCTCTTCTTCAGGAATATCAAATGTTTCTTTTTTAAATTTTCCTTTGTTGTCTGGCTGAACAAAATCAAGTTCAGCTTTAATAACTTTAAAAGGAAAGTTTTTATCAAGTTGAGCTAAAAGTTTATAAAAAACTAATTGACGAAAAAGATCTCCCTTAGAATATTTTGTTTTACCTAAAATTTCATTTCTTGTTTTAGCAGAACCTGTTTTGTAGTCGATAACCTTTATTGTTTTTTCTGTTTTATTTAGTAAATCAATGCGGTCAATTTTTCCTGAAAGAGCAATATCTCCAAGATAAGACTTAGACCAATAGCCGCCAAAATATTTTTCAAGGAAAAGGGGTTTTTTAAAACTATTTTTGTAATAATCATAATAGGCCGAAAGAATTTTATTTCCCTGCGAAAGTCTTGTTTTTAAATCAGAATCAGTTAAAACTTCTTTTTTTAAAGCTTGATTAAATTGATTTATTAAATATTTTTTGTTGGGATATTTATTATTTTTAATAAATTTGCGAAAGAATTTTTCTAAAGCTCTATGAACTGCTGTACCAAAAACAAGATAAGATTCTTTAGCCCGAGGAACTTTAATTAAATTATTAAGCTTAAATTTATAAGGACAAGAAAGATAAGTATTAAGAGCTGTTGGTGAGAGATTAAAGTCTTTGATAATTTGTTTTAAGAAATCTTTTTCAGTAATAGTATGAATTGGTTTTGCAGAAGGTTTAAAAGATTGCTGAAGAATCATTTGAGACTGTTTAATAATAGGTTGAGAAGAGTGTAGTTTTAATAGTTTCTTGGGTAATTCAGAGATAAACATTGAAGGAATGGCTTCTTTTACATTTGTACCTTGAGAATAGCGTTCAGCATAGGTAATAAAAACTTGTTTTTTAGCTCTGGTAATAGAAACATAAAATAGACGACGCTCATCTTCATTTTTTTCTTTTTTATTAATATCTGTATTTTTGAGAATTGTTTGAGGAAGCTTGATAAGTTCTCTATATCTATTATTCCCCCATTTAGTATCAATAGCTTTGTAAATAAAAACATACTGCCATTCTTTTCCTTTAGCTTTATAGGCAGTAGTAAGAGTGACGCTATTAGTAGTTATATCTAAATCCTCTTCATTGATTTTTAATTTATTTAATTCCATTAAATTTAAAGATTTTAAGAAAGAATTAAGATTTAAATTATGATCAGCATTATTTAATCTTTTAATTTCAGAAAAAAGAGAATTTAAGCGATTAAGCTTTTCAATAGAATCAGATTGGTTAATAACCCAATCAAGAAAGTTTGATTTTTTTAATAAAATTTCAAAGAATTCTGAAAAAGTATATTGACTATCAAGCTGTTGCCAAGTAGCTAATTGAGTTAAAAAATTAATAAATTTATTTGGTTGGGTTAAATTTAATTTTTTTAAATCCTTTGATTGAATTATGTCAATAATAGATGACTTGGCTTTACTGGCAGCACGAGCAAGTTTAAGAATATCTAAAGAATCAAAATCAAAAAATTCATAATGAAGTAGGGTAAAAAGATCTAAATCTTCAAGGTTGTTTATAGAACTGTTAATTGCTTTTAAAAGCGTTAATAATTTATTAATAGTCGGGTCTTCAAGAATATTAGCTCCACCTTCAATATCAATAGCTATATTTAATTTAGCAAACATGTCAGCTAAACCAATAGCATCTTGATTATAATGATATAAAACAGCAATATCTTCCGGCTTAACACCTTTTTCAATAAGTCTTTTAATTTTTTTAGCAATCCCGTATGTTTCTAAAATTTCTGAAGGAAAACTAATAAGATTAATTTTCTTTTCAGGATATTTTTGTTGAGATAGTAATTTTTTCTTGGCTGATTTAACAATATCCTGAATTTGAAAATGATTTTTTTGAATAAGTTTAAAACTTGCATCAAGAATTGTTTGAGTAGAGCGATAGTTTTTATCCAGAGTGATAATTTTGGCTTGAGGGTATGTTTTAGTAAAAGAAATAGTATTTTCTAAAGAAGCTCCCTGAAATCTGTAAATTGACTGATTAGGATCTCCAACTACAAAAACATTAGCTTGATCTTTCCAAAATGAAGCTAAAAGACTAATAACTTTATTTTGAGCAGAATTAGTATCCTGATATTCATCAACAAGAAAATATAGTAATCGCTCCTGACAAGTACGAAGAAGGTTTTTATCTTTTTTAAAAGCTTCAACTACTAAATTAATCATGTCTTCAAAATCATAACGGCCTTGTTGTTTTAATAACTTTTGATAGTTTTTATAAATTTGTAAAAGTTCTTTGTTTTTATTTAATTGTTTTTCTAAGTCTAAAAGAGCTGTTTTTGATAATAAATCTTTTTGTTTAGAAATATATTTTGATTCTTTTTTTAAAATTGATTTAAAAATTTGCGGTGAAATAGCTTCTCTTTTTAAATCCTGAATGGCTTTAATGATGGCAGAAGTGTAATAAAAAGGTTCGTTTGGAGGCTTGAGATAATTAAGATCTTGCTTGTCTATAATTTGATGAAACATCTTGACTCGTTCAAGTTCAGAAAGTGATTCCATTTCATGAGAAATGATAAATCTGTCAGGAAATTCCTGAATAACTGAAGAGCAAAAAGCATGAAAAGTATAGATATTGACATAATAAGCTGTTTCACCAATAGTGGCTAAAAGACGCTGGCGCATTTCTTTAGCTCCAGATTCAGTAAAAGTAAGAGCTAAAATTCCATCAGGAGATGTATCTGTTTGTTTAAGAATATTGGCAATGCGTTCAGCAATAATTTGAGTCTTGCCTGTTCCCGGCCCAGCAATAACCATAACCGGACCTTCAATAGTATCAACAGCCAATTGTTGCTGAGGATTAAGTTTGAGCTTAGGCATTCTAATTTTTTAACTTTGGTTTTTCGTCTGGTTTAATTTGCTGACTGGAAGTGAGTTTTTGACCAATAAGAGTATAGGCGCGAGCAACTTCAGAGAATTTATTATGAGCATTGCCAATATGAGAACCTAAAGTAGAAAGTTTTTCTTCGACTTTGGTGTAATCTGTTTGAATGGCTCGTAAAAGAGCAAAAATTTCTCTGGATTTATGGGCAATTTTTTTGCCTTCAAAAGAAAGAAGAATCATTTGCAGGTGAGCATAAAGAGTAGAAGGAGAAACAGGATAAACTCTAGATCTTTTAGCAAAATCTGTTAATTCAATAATATTAACTATTTCATAATAAACAGGTTCTGAAGGAATATACATTAAGGCAAAATCCATAGTTCCTTCTTCAGGCAAAATATATTTTTGAGAAATAGTTTTAATGTGTTTTTTAACATCTTTGGTAAAAGCTCTTTTAAATGGTGCGGCGTCGGTTTTAGTTTTGGCCTTAGCCATTCTCTGAAAGTTTTCCATAGGAAATTTTGAATCAATAGGCAATATTCCTGCATCTGTTTTAATGGCCGCATCAACTTTATCGCCTGATTTAAAAGAATATTGTAAATGAAAAGAGTTTTTAGGAAACATTTGAGCAATCAGGTCTTTTAAAACCTCCTCGCCAATATTGCCTCTAAGTTTAGGTGAGCGGAGAAATTCATTTAATTCTTTCATGGAACGAGAAACCTCAGAAAACTCGCCTGCTTCTTTTTGCAGAGCACCAATAACTTCAGCAGCTTTATCAAGACGCTGGTTCATTTCTTTTGAAGAACGCTGAAGACTGTTAACTAAGTGTTTATTAGAAGTCTGAAGCGAGCTTGATAAAACTGTTTGTAAATCCTTAATATCTTTTTGAGTTGTTTTAGCCCACTCTAAAAGAGTGGTGTCTTCCTGAGGAGGTTGTAATTTTTCCAGTTTTTTGGAGAGAAACCAAACAACCAGAGCAAAACCAATAATAATAACAGCAGTTAAAAGATAAAGTTCGGGTGTCATTTGGCTAATTGTAGCATAAGCAAAACTTAGCTAAAATGGAAAGATGACAAAGAAAAGAAGAAAAAGCTATTTATCAACAATGATTTTAATCATAATATTATGGGGATTGTTAGGAGGAATGATTTATTGGGTAGATCCTGAGCTTATAAAAAACATATTGGTTCCAGGATTATATTTACCTTTTTTTCTATTGTTTTTTCCGGCAATGTTTTTAACTTTAGCAGTACTATTGACTAATAGCAGAAGAGGATTTTTAGGGACTTTGGGAATGACTGTGTTTTTGATATTGCGTGTTTATCAGTTGGGAAGCTTACTAAGTTTTTTACTGATATTGGGAATAATAATATCAATTGAAAGATATTTAAATTCATAATTGTACGATTAGGAATTTCTTGTTATAGTTTAATTAGTTGAATTGTAGTTTAATTAAATAAAGAGGAATATATGCAAGTATCGAAAAAGGATGTAAATAAAAAAATCGAAGAGAAAATATTTAATAGTCTATATCAAGTGCTGGCAGATATGAAAAGACCTGTGGAGGTAGAAAAGTTTTTAGAAGATGTTTTAAGTGATACAGAAAGAACAGTTTTAGCAAAAAGATTAGGAATTGCCAGTTATTTATCGAAAAATAGATCGTATGAAATCATAAGGGATGATTTAAAAGTATCGTCAGCAACAATTGCTAATGTGCAAAAATGGCTGGAGCAAAGCGGAGAAGGCTTAATAATAGCTTTAAAAAGAATCGAAGCAGATGAATGGGCGGGAGATATGGCAGGCAGAATCAGTCAAAACTGGAAAAAGATGTGGGGAAAATAAACAACTGATAGGTTAAAATAAAAGAAATGAAAGGGAAATTTTATATTACCAGTGCTATTCCGTATGTTAATGGTGTTCCTCATTTAGGACATACATTAGAATTTGTAATTTCAGATGTGATTAATAGGTATTACCGATTGGCTGGTAAAAAAGTAATGATGACTTGTGGATCAGATGAAAATGGACAGAAAATTTTAGAAGCAGGAGAAAAAGAAAATTTAGAACCACAGATATTGGCGGATAAAAATACTAAAGCATTTTTAAAACATGTAAAAAACTTAAATATTCATTTTGATGAATGGAGACGAGGAACAGATAAAAAACTACATTGGCCGGGCGTAGAAAAATTATGGAATTTGTGTAAAAAAAATGGGGATATTTATAAAAAGAAATATAAAGGGCTTTATTGTGTAGGTTGTGAACAGTTTTACAAGAAAAAAGAGTTGATAAAGGGTAAATGTCCGGAACATTTGAAAAAACCTGAAGAAATTGAAGAAGAAAATTATTTTTTTAAATTGTCAAAATATCAAAAAAAATTAGAAAAATTAATTGAAAATGATGAATTAAAAGTATTTCCTGAAATTAGAAAAAATGAAACATTAGGATTTATTAAACAAGGCTTGGAAGATTTTTCAGTCAGCAGACCGGTGGAAAGATTAAAAGGCTGGGGGGTACCAGTGCCTGATGATGATTCTCAGATAATGTATGTGTGGTTTGATGCTTTAACTATATATATGACAAGCATAGGCTGGGATTATGATGAAAAATTGTGGGAAAAATGGTGGCCGGCGGAGGTACATGTAATTGGTAAAGGGATTTATAGATTTCATACTGTTTATTGGCCGGCAATGCTGTTATCAGCAAAACTTCCCTTGCCTAAAAGCGTACTAGTTCATGGATATATTACTTCTGGCGGGCAAAAAATGGGAAAGTCTTTAGGTAATGTAGTTGATCCTGAGGAAATTTTGAAAAAATATGGCACTGATGCAGTCAGATATTATTTATTGAAAGAAATTCCTACTCAAAGTGATGGTGATTTTACAGATGAAAGATTTAAGGAAGTTTATAATGCGGACTTGGCTAATTGTTTGGGAAATTTAGTTTCCAGAGTGGCAAAATTGTGCGAAACTGATGGGTTTGAAGGAATTAAGGATTATAAAAAGACTCATGAGAATATAAAAGACCTATTAGATCAAGGTGGATATACTGAGCATTTAGAAAGATTTGAATTTAATTTAGCCTTGGAGGAATTGTGGAGAGAAATGAGAGATATAGATAAAGAAATTTCTAAAGATGAACCATGGGAAAGAACAGTAGCAGAACGAGAAAGTTATCTTAAGTCTTATGTAAAAAAAATATTAAGTTTAGGTTATGAATTAAAAGTATTTTTGCCGGAAACAGCAGAAAATATTGAAAAAACATTTAGTGGTAAAATGATTAAATTAATTAAACCATTATTTCCAAGGTTAAAATAAAATATGCCTGTTTTTTGGTGGATTGTAGTTTTTTCATTGATAGGTGGAGTGTTTTCATTGGTAGGAGGAATAGCTCTGTTAATGAATAAAGCGTGGGTAAAGAGACATTCCTGCAGTTTAGTGGCATTTGCGGCTGGAGTATTGTTAACAGCGGCCTTTTTAGGATTATTGCCTGAAGCAGTGGAATTAAGTGAAAAAACAGGTGTGGGGATTGACAAACTATTTTTATGGCCATTTTTAGCAATAATAGGTTTTTTCTTTTTGGAAAGATCGTTTGTATGGTGGCACCATCATCATGAAGCAGATATGGAAGCGCCAACAAATTTGCTGATTTTTATTGGAGACAGCGTACATAACTTTATAGACGGAATAGCAATAACAATAAGTTTTTTGATTAGTGTGCCAACAGGAATAATAACAGCATTAGCAGTGGCGGCACATGAAGTTCCTCAAGAAATTGCAGATTTTGGCATATTTTTAAAATCCGGAATGAAGCCTAAGAAAGTATTCTGGGTAAATTTAATATCAGCTTTAATGACAGTTATTGGAGCAGTATTAACTTATTGGTTGTCGCCAATAATTATTCCTTTACAACCACAATTGCTGGCATTTGCTGGAGGAATGTTTATATATATAGCAACATCAGATTTAATTCCAGAATTACATCATCAAAAAAGCAGAAGTGTGGCAATGAAACAGTCAGTTATGTTTTTTCTGGGAATTTTAGTAATGTGGGGTTTAATAATAATCACGCATAGATAAAGATTAAGAGATATATAATAAGGGTATGTTTATAGACACTCATTGTCATTTGCATTTTAAAGCATTTGAAAAAGATTATCGGGCAGTGGTAGAAAAAGCTAGGAAAGCAGGAGTGAAAAAAATATTAACAGTGGGAGTGGATATAAAAACAAGTAGAAAAGCAGTGGAAATTGCTAATGAGCTTGAGGGAGTTTATGCAACAGTTGGCTTTCATCCACATCATTGTAAAGGAATAACAGATAAAAAAATGGTTGAAATTAAAGAGGCTTTAAAAGAGTTGGCAAAGGGAGAAAAAGTTGTGGGAATTGGAGAATGTGGTTTAGATTATCATATTTACACAAATTCCAAGTATGCAAATCTACAAATATCCAAAGGATTGAAAAATTTACAGAAACAAGTATTTGGCATGCAGATTCAATTAGCTAAAGAGTTAAATTTAGCAATGGTGATTCATAATCGAAAAGCAGATATGGATGTTTTAGATACATTAGATCATTTTTGTAAGTCCGACAAAAAATACCCTACTGGAGTGTTTCATTGTATCTCTGGAAGTAAAAAATATGTAAAAAAAGTGCTGGAAATGGGCTTTTATATTGGAATTGATGGGAATGTAACCTATAGTAAGAGTGTTCAAGAGCTGTCAAAAATAGTTCCTTTAGATAAATTAGTCTTGGAAACTGACTCCCCTCTTCTTAGTCCAGAACCTAAGCGAGGATTGAGAAATGAGCCTATAAATGTTAAAATCACGGCTGAGTTCTTAGCTAAGCTTAATAATGTAAATTTGAATAAATTAGAAGCTGTAACAACTGAAAATGCTAAGGCTTTATTTAGTATATGAGAAAGTGGATAATAAAAAACGAAAAAAAGGTACTGCGGTTTTTGGAAATTATGCCAGGATTTACTTCCTGGTCTTTGATTATTTTTCCTATTTGGGGATCATTTTTAGTACCAACAGCAGTGGCTTATTATATTATTGCTTTTGATGTTTATTGGCTGTATCGATCAATGTGGACAGCTGTTCTTTCTTTATTGGGATATTATAGATTAAAAGCAGCACAGCAATTTGACTGGCTAGCAGAAGCTAAGTCCTTTTTGGATTGGAATAGAATACATCACATTGTAGTAATTCCAACCTATAAAGAGCCTTTGCATATTTTGCGAAGAACTTTAAATGGATTGAAAAAACAAACATTTCCTAGAAAAAGTTTAACAATAATTTTGAGTTTTGAAAAAAGAGAAGGAAAAGAAGCTAAAGAAAAAGCCTTGAAATTAAAAGAAGAATTTAAAAGGGTCTTTGGTAATTTATTAATCACTTTTCATCCTGATTTACCTGGTGAGGTTAAAGGAAAGTCTTCAAATATTGCCTGGGCAGGAAAAATAGCCAAAAAAAAGGTTGTAGATGAACAAGGAATAAATATTGATTATGTAACAATCACTTCAAATGATGCTGATGCTATTTTACATCCTCAATATTATGCTTATTTAACTTTTAGTTTTTTAGATAATCCACAAAGATATACAAAAATCTGGCAGTCAGCGATTCAATTTTACAATAACATTTGGAAGTTGCCGGCAATTACCAGAGCTTATAATCGGGTATCAAGTGTAGTTCAAACAGGTATTTTATTAAGAAAAGACAGGCTAATGAATTTTTCAACTTATACAATAAGTTTGAAATTAGTTGATAAAATCGGTTATTGGGATACAGATGTAATTCCTGAAGATTATAGAATGTTTTTTAAAGCTTTTTATGCAACTAAAGGTAAAGTTGAAGTAGAGCCAATATTTTTACCGGCTTATTGTGATGCAGCAGAATCAACTAGTTTTTGGAAAACAGTCGTAAATCAATATGAACAAATTAAACGCTGGGCATGGGGAGTAAGCGATGATTCTTATATCATCTATAAGTGGCTGACTGTGCCGAAAATGCCTTTTTGGGAAAAAAGCATCAGGGGAATGTATGTAATTAAAGACCATGTGTTGTGGCCGGTAAATTGGTTTGTAATTACCTTAGGTGCCAATATTCCCCCTTTATTAAATAAAGAGTTTAATCGAACAATTATTGGGAAAACTCTTCCTCAAGTTTCTTCAGGGATACTAACTTTATCTTTAGTGGCTTTATTAGTAATAATTTTTATAGATTGGCAGCAAAAACCAAAACCACCAAAAGAAATTGGCCGGCTGAAAAGATTTTTTTCTCCATTTGAATTTATATTATTACCAATTGCCGGATTTTTATTTACTGCTTTACCAGGATTGAGTGCTCATACTAGATTAATGCTGGGAAGATATTTAGAGTACCGAGTAACAGAAAAAGTGTAAAAAAGACCTACCTGTTTGTAAGCAGGTCTTAATATTTTAAAATGTTTTATTTTAACTAAGAATTGATTTACTTTTATGGTGTTGCTGTTGAAAGAACTAATCCTGGACTAGTCCCAATTTCAAAACGCAAATTCTGATTACCTCCATCATTATTAACAAATGGAGCATTATCAGTTGATTCCAAGAAAGCATTCAATTCATAAGTATCACCATCAGAAACAAAAGAATAAACCATGCTTCCAGCAGCAATAGTAGTAGTGCCGTCAGACAGTCGAGTAACATCAGTGGCATTTTGACGCGGATCAATTGGTAAAACAGATAAATATTGAGAAACATCCATGCTAATCCAATTGCCAACAGCAGTAGTATCACGACTACCGGTTGAATCACCACTAACTGGAGCTAAAACTGTTCCTGCGAGAACAGCTCCATTAGCTATAGATAAATCAATGGCTTGACGAACAGTAGCTAAATCAGAAAGCCTAGTTGCATCTCGACTTTTTCTTTGAGCTTCTGCTGGGTTAATAGCTAGAATTAAAATAGCAGCTAAAATACCTAAAATAGCTACAACTACTAAAAGTTCTACTAAGGTAAAACCTTTTTTAAGGGCAGATTTCATTTTCTTATTTCACCTCCTTTAATGACTTAATTAGTCAAATGGTTCTAATTTTCCAATATCTTCACCATAGCGGATTTTTTCATTTAGTTCAACTGATTCTGCTTTATCCTGAAGCTGCTGCCATAGATTATTGAATTGAGAATCCTGGATTTTAAAACTACTTTCTTTTATTTGAGTGATTTTGTTAAATTGATACCAGCGAAAAATAATTAATGATTGTATGAGCAAGAAAATGAAAATCAGACTTATAACTAAACCAAGTTTAGTTTTATAAGAGGTAATTTTTTCCTGCTGGTCTTGATGATTATTAGCTTGATTATTGTTCATTTTTTAAAAATATTGTACCTGAAAATTCAGCTTTAATACCTGAGCTTAAACGAAGAGGACTAATTTCAATTTCAGTGAAGCGGATAAAATAAGGCAGTTTTTCGATTTGCTGAACCCAACTGGAAACAGCTTGATAAGAACCCTCTACAGTTGCATTAATGCCTAAGCCTTGCTGATAGGTTCCGTTAATATCTGTTTTTTCTGGAAAATCTTCAAAAGTCAAACTGAGAAGAAGGTCAAGATTATCAGCTGCTTGTTCTAATTTTTGAGCAACAGCAGCTACTCCTGATTCTCCTTTAACAAAAAAATTGTCAAGAATAAGAAATTGACTGTTCAAAGCTTGCTGTTGATTTTCTAATTCTTGCTGAGTGTTAATTCTGACAGTTAATTCTTGAAGCTGTTTCTGTTGCTGGTTGACAGTTTTCCAGTCTTTGCCAAACATTGTTAATAAACCAATGTTAATAACTATTCCTAAGATTGTTAATCCTATCCAGATTTTGTAACCAGAAGCTAGTTTTACCTGATTGTTCATAGCTTGCCTCCACTAAATCTAAAAACAACGCCCTGATTGCTTTCTAAGCTGGAAAAATACAAACGAGCATCAGAAAAAAACTGAGATTCTTTAAGAGCTTTGTCTAAAACAAGAACATCTTCTCTTTTGTCGGCAATGCCTATAATTGACCATTTGTCAACAAATGGTTGATATTTAAAAGAAGTCAATTTAACTGTGGAAGGGAGAGAAGCAGATAAGCGGGCAAAAACTTGAGTATAATCAATTTTTGATTTTTCAATTAATTGAGCAGTTTTAGTTGTTTGGTTAAATTGCTGGCCCCATGCTAAAAGTTCTTTTTCTTTTTGTTCATTTAATTGAACTTCAAGTTTGGCTATTTGCCCACTTAAATTTTGTTTTTGGTTGCTAAATTGCCACCAAAGAACTTCTAAAACCATAATATTGAGCCAAACTATTATGCCGGCAACAACTATGGCTTTTGATAAATTGACAATTAATTTTAATATTTCAGCTTTGGCTTTGGGCCATTCAGGCAACAGATTAATTAAACCTTTTTGATGAAGATTGCCTCTTACAGCTAAACCTAATACTGGGGTAAAAGCTATGCTTTGAATATCACTAACTGCCTGTGATTTAACTAACATTACTCCTGCTTGGGCTTGAACAACAGGTAATTTAAAACCAACAAGACTGGTTTTAAGCCTGTCTAGTCCATGATTATCTCCTGAATAAATAATTTCACTAGCATTAGCTATATCTTTGTTTTTTTTCTCTGTGAAAAATTTAATTAGCTCAATAATAGCAGAGCGAATATTATTTTCTTCGCCTGAAGGAATAAAAATTTCTTTAGAAAACCATAATTTTGCATTAACTAAAACAGAAACAGAAAGCTGATTTTGATAAAGATGAACACTGATTATGCTTTTGTTTAAAAGTCTTTGAGGATTAATGAGTCGGGCTTTAGATAAAGCCAGTGGTTCTATTATGTCTATTTTTAAATCAGCTAATTCTGCTGTTTGAGCATAATCATTAATAACTTCTTGGGGAACGGCAGCTAATAAAACTTTTACATCATAATTTGGTTTTTTTTCAATTACTTCATATGAAGTATGGGCGTTTTGAGGAAGAACTGGTTTTAAAGAATCAACATGCCAACTAATAGCTTCATTAAGTTCTTTTTCTTCAAATTTAGGAATAGTGAAAACTTTAAGAAAAACCTGTGATTGAGGTAATCCTAAGACTACTAACCCTTTAAATGATTTAGTGCGACCGGCTTGTAAAAGTTTTTTTAATTCTGCGGCAAGAATTTTAGAATTAATAACTTTACCGGCTTTAACTGTTCCTGGCGGTAATCTTGACCAAACATAATTAGTGATGGAAAACTTACCTTTAGATGGCTTTAGTTCTAGGGCTTCTAAATGAACATCATCTATCAATAGACCTAGGGCAGATTTTTTAGGCATGATTAATTATCTGTTTTTTATTATTTTATACCAATTATCATTCTTTTGTCTCTTTAAAACCGGTGACAGCCCAACCGCCTAAGCCTGTTTTAAGAATAACTGTGGCTAAGCGTGGATCATATTCAATAATAGAATTGCTAGATAAATGAATTTTTTTAGCTGAAACTCCTCTGACAAAAGAATTGCTGCGGAAAAAAATACAACCATCAGGAGCGGAAAAAACAACAGTAGAAGTATTGCTGGCAACGGAAATAGCCGGACTGGAAAGACAGTTATCTTGAGTGTTGGTGGAAATAAAAACAGCTGGACCGCCAGAAGAGGTTTGGAAAAAATCAACATTGCTTTCTGTTTCGATTTTGCCTCTGCCAAACTTATCTGAAGGATAATCAACTACGATTACAACTCCTTCACTGCCTAAACTTTCATCAATATGAATATCTGTATTAGAATTGATAGTCAAATCTCCTTCAACCCAAACAGGACCAGTTAAAGTAAACTCTGAGTTGGAATTAATGATGAAATTACCTTCGATTTTTACTGGACCAAGCTGTTTGGCTTCACCAGAACAATCGCTTGGGCCAGTTTTAGAGTCAATAATACAATCTCCTAACCAAACTGAAGCTTGTTCTGCCTGCTGTTTCCAAAAATCTATGTCAACAGGTTCTGTAGGCATAGGCTGAGGAGGATCAGCTATATTAAAATCTCCTCCATAAGAACAATCTGTTGGAGGGATAGTAGCTTGAGCATTGCCGTCAATGCTACAACGAATTAATTCATCAGCTTGGGCATTGCCGGCAATATAGACGCCACCAGTGTCATCGCCAGCTAAACCACTGATTTTACCAACTGCCCAAGCGTCGCCAAGAATTTTAGAGCCAGTTTGACCTGAGGACCAGCTTTCTCCTAAAATGTCACCGTTAGAGTAAATATTGCCTGGTTTGCCATCCATGCCTCTAACTTGAGTACTGCGTTCGAGTTCAAAACCGCCCTGGCCTGACTGAACAGCAAAAAGAAAAGATATTTTACTGGAACTGCTAGCCACTTTAACTTCTATCTGCCGAGTAAAGTCTTTAAAAATACCTGTAGATGTGGCTATTTTGGTATTTAAATCTCCGGAAATGGTAGCATAAAAAACAGCACCACTATCAAGTTGATATTCCATATCCCAACTATCACCAAAATTATGATGACTTCTTAAACGAATCATTAATTCATCAATTCCACTTTGAGCGGCGTAATAAGCTTTAAGAGAATCAGTTAAATGTTTATGCCTGATAATAGTGCGTGGACCAAAAAAAGAAAAAGCTAAAGCCATTAAAACACCCATCATGCCTAATCCGAAAACAATAATTAAAGCTGCCTGACCGGAATGAAATTTAAGAATTTTAATCATTATTCTTCTCCAGGTATATCAATTAAATTAACAAAAACCTGAGAAAACTGCTGAGTGGTATTCCATAAAGGACGATAGGCTTGTAAGTTTAAAATCATGGAAACAGTGCGACTAGAATCATCAATGGCCAATAAGTCAAAATCTACTTGGGTAACTTCGACTAATTGACTGGTTAATAATTGATTTGCTTCTGAAGGCGGAGAGCAACTTGAACCAGTAATTTGATTAAATTTAAGTTGTTGAGAACTATTGTCCCATTTAAAAAGCCAGCATTCTTCAAGACTGGTAATTTGTAAACTTTGACCTTCATCAATAATATTAATTTGCTGAGCAGAACGAACAGCACTGCCTATAATTGAAAAAGCTGTTTCTGCTTGTTCACTGAGCATAGCTTCAGATAGGGCTTGATCTCGTTGAGTTAAAGTAGAAAACAAGAAATTAGTAGCAGCAACAGCTAAAACAATTATGGCGGCAAAAGAAATAACAATTTCAATTAAAGTAAAGCCTGTGTTTAATTTTTTCATTCTATCTCCAAAATGTTAAAAGACTTTCTAATTCTTGTTGTTGATCCTGCCCATTTTCCTGCCAATTAACCACAACTTTGGCTTTAAAGGTAACAGGGTCAACTACACCGCCACTTTCCACAATAAGACAAACTCTTTCTCCTCCGCAGGAAACTTCTCTTTGGACGCGACTAATTTCTACCCAGCGTTCAATTGAATCAATTGTTTCTGTTCCAGAAACTAAACTCCATTTATCAGAAACAATTTCCGGATGAAAAATTCCTTGGTCTAAATTACTGAAATTGCTGGCTCTGACTGCCATAACAGCTCCTACAGTTTGCTGTAAAATATTTCCTGCTTTAACTCTAAGCTTAGAAGCGGCAGTAGATTTAACTGATAATTGAGTCAAACCGATTAAACCAGCTGTTAAAGTGATAAATAAAGCAATGGCAACTAAAACCTCGACTAGGGTAAAACCTGATGGTTTAAATTTTAAATTATTCATTTAATATTCTATTGCTCCTGAGAATAAAACTTTAAATTGATGGCTTAAATCTGTGTCTATTTTTTGGACTTCAAAAAGACAGCCTGTTTGACAAGATTGAACTCTGCCGTCAGCTTTATCAAAAACTATTTCACTTAAAGGAGAAAAAAGTGTGTGATTGGGAGGAAAATAGTATTCTTCTATAGTAATATCCTGATTATTTTTAAGGCTAACTTTATTTGTTTGCAAGTCTACTTTCCAAGCAGAATTTTGTTTGCCAGTAATTGAATTAGAACGAGCAGTGTTTAAAATCTGAACAATATGTAAAGCTGTAGCAGCTAAATCTTCCTGATTTTTGACTTGACTAAAAGCATTAACTCCAGCAAGAGCAATAATGATCATTAAAGAAATTGCCACCATTATTTCTAAAAAACTAAAACCTGATTGATAAGCTGATTTAAGTGGTTTCATCTTAACTGAGAAGTAACTCTGTAAATTGGCACAATAACTGATAAGGCAATACCAATAACGCCTATGCCTAAAAAGATAATTAAAATCGGTTCAATAATAGAAGTAAGATTATTAAGAGATGTTTCAAGTTCTTCTTCATAAAAAATTGCTAATTTCATTAAAGTTTCATCAAGAACACCTGTTTTTTCAGCGCCTTTAACTACCTGATTCATAATGGTAGAAAAAAGTTCTTTTTCACTGGTTAGAACTGCTGACAGGCTGCTGCCAAGCATTAATTTTGATTTCATACGAAAGCAGGCTTCAGAATAGAAAGAATTGCTTAAACTATCTGATAAAATTTCAAAAGCTCTGTCAACGCTGATGCCATAATGAAAAAAACCTGATAATAAACGGGTGAATCTTGCCTGATTATAGCGACGAATTAAGGTTCCAATAATAGGAATTTTTAAAAAAAATCCATCTATAAAACGCTTGCCTTTTTTAGTATGAATTAAACGCCATAAAATGATTGTTAATATTAAAAAAATTAGAATAAAAAATGGCCAGAATTGACGACAAAATTCAGTAACAAAAACAAGAATTTTAGTAATTTGAGGCAGTTCGGCTCCGGCATTTTTAGCAAAATCAACTATTTTAGGAACAACTGATAAAGTAATAAAACTCATAACTCCTATCATGGCAGTTAAAACTACAATAGGATAAATCATGGCTGATTTAACTTTAGAAGCCAATTGATATTCTTGTTTAAGCTGTTTAGCCATATAGTCTAAGCTTTCGTCAAGTTTACCAGTGGCTTCACCAGAACGAACAACATTAATATAGACCTGATCAAAAATTTTAGGATAAGTTGAAAAAGCTTCTGATAATTTTTTGCCTGATTCTAGTTTGCTAATGATTTTTCTTAAAGGAATTGAAGCTTTTGTTTGTTTTTCATCAATAAAAACCTCTATGGCTTTGGTAATTGATAAACCGGCTTTAAGCATAGAGCTTAATTGAGCGGTAAAGAAAATCTTTTCTGAAGAGCCCATACGTTCACTTAAAGGAGTAAGAAACTTTTCCAGCCAACCACTGATATTAAATAAACCAAAAGAAAAGCGTTGTTTAAGTTCAAGAATGTAGCCGCCTTTTTCCTTAAGTTTTTCAGCAGCCTCAGTAGAAGATGAGGCTTCAATTACTCCTGAAGTTTCTTTGCCTTGCTGGCTAACAGTATATTTAAATTGAACCATAATTATTCTAAGCTGACACGGAAAACTTCTTCCATGGTAGTGAGGCCGTCAGCTACTTTTTTAATGCCGTCTGTTAGCATGGTTGTCATGCCCTGCTGAAAAGCTTGAACTCTGATTTTATCGACTGGTGTTCGTAAAGCAATTAAGCTGCGAATTTCTTCGGTAGCTGTCATAATTTCAAATATTCCTAATCTGCCGCGATAACCAGAATAATGGCAATGAGGACAACCATTACCTTTTATAAATTTTTGAGGAAGTAGTTTTTGAATGTTTTCAAGTCTATTTTTGTCATGAATAAATTGTGAAAGTGCTTGTTTCCAATCTTTTTTAGGCTGATATTCCATACGACAATCTGAGCAGATTTTGCGAACTAGACGCTGAGCAACAACCATTTCTAAAGTAGAAGCTAATAAAAAGGGCTCTAGTCCTAAGTCCAACATTCGAGGAACTGCACCAGGAGCATCATTAGTGTGCAAAGTGGATAAAACCAGATGGCCTGTCATAGCAGCATTGACAGCAATTTTAGCAGTTTCCTGATCACGAATTTCACCAACCATAATGATGTCAGGATCTTGACGCAATAAACTTCTTAAGCCAGTAGCAAAAATATAGCCTGCTTGTGAATTAACTTGAGTTTGATTGACTCTACGAATGCGGTTCTCTACAGGATCTTCAACAGTGCTGATATTAACACCAACTGTATTGAGAATACCGAGAATAGTATAAAGAGTAGTAGTTTTACCAGAACCAGTTGGTCCGGTAACTAGAATCATACCATTGGGTCTTTTAATAGAACTAAGAACTTTTTTTTCTTGCTCAGGATATAAGCCGAGCCCAGATAAAGAAAAATGCTGTAAGATTTCTTCAAGAATACGAAGAACTACTTTTTCTCCTTCAACTGAGGGAAGAATAGAAACTCTAAGAGAAACTTTTTCTCCAGCTTCATTTGTATACTGCATCCGTCCATCTTGAGGAAGTCGAGTTTCGTCAAGTTTAAGATTAGCGAGAATTTTTATACGAGCAACTAAAGCCAAATGAATTTCTAAAGGGAGAGTAAGGACATCATGAAGAACGCCATCGATTCTATATCTAATGACAATTCCGTCAGTTAAAGGCTCTATATGAATATCAGAAGCGTCTTCAACAGTAGCAAATTCTAAAAGAGTATTGACAGCTTTAATAATAGAGACATCTTTGGCTAATTCAGCAATAGGACGTTTTACTGCAGTAGTGGTAGCAACAGTTTTTTCAACAAGCTCAGCGAATTCTTCTTTAAGAGTACCCTTATACAGCCTTAAGGCAAATTGAATATTTGATTTATTGGCATAAACAGGTTTTATACTATAGCCTGTATGTTTTTTAACAAATTCTATGGCTTCAAGATTAGCTGGTTCTTCCATAGCCAAAGAAAGAACATTTTTTTCCAAATGAAAAGGAATAACGTGTTGATTAATAGCAAATTCTTCAGGAACTAATTGGAGAATGGCTTTAGGAATATCAATAGATTTAAGATTAATATAGGAAACTTTTTGTGCCTGAGCCAGCAATTTCCCAAGATCGTCAGGAGTAATAAGACGGCGACCGATTAGAACTTCTTCAAGAGAAGCTTCAAGGTGTTGAGCAGTTTCTATTGCTTTGGTTAGTTTCTGAGGGTCAATTTTGCCTGATTGCTGGACAAGGCGTTGGATTGTGGGCAGGTCTAAAGGCATATATAGTTATCTTAACTTAAAATTATTTGAGAGGAAAGACTACTAGTGCTACAATTGGCTTATGTGGAGGAGAATCTGGCAGTGGTTGGAGAAAAATGAAGGATTAATATTTTTAATAATATTAACTATTATCTTAAGAGTTCCTTCTTTGTATGAGCCGTACTGGTATGGAGATGAAGGAATTTATTTAGTAATGGGACAAGCATTAAGGAAAGGGTTAGTGTTTTATAGAGATATTCATGATAATAAGCCGCCTTTATTGTACTTGCTGGGAGCAATAGCAGGAAATGTTTTTTGGTTCAGAGCAATATTAATTGCTTGGTTTGGAGCAACAACAGTAGTTTTTTTCAGACTGATGCAAGTATTGCTACCAAAAAATAAGAAAAGCTGGTATCTGTCAACATTAGTATTGATTTTAGGAACGACTTTACTAGAAGGAAATGTGGCTAATGCAGAGATATTTATGATTGGGCCAATAATAGCAGCAATGCTATTGGGCTTGCAGAAAAGTCAAAACAAAAGAAAATCCTTAGGTATTGGATTGTTGTTTTCTATGGCGTTTTTATTTAAAGTGCCGGCAGGATTTGATTTTGGAGCTTTTTTGTTATGGTGGGTTATTTGGAAAAAGAAAAAATTGAAACATATATTACTAGGATTTTCAATCCCAATAGGATTAACTTTAATATACTATAGACTGGCAGGCGGTTTTGAAAGATATGTAAGGTCAGCATTATTGCAAAATATTGGCTATCTAAGTTCATGGAAAAGCAGTCAGAGCGGGTTAATGATTCGGGGAGGAATATTAATAGTGATGTTAATTTTGCTTTATAAAGTTGCTAGAAAATTCCGCTTATCAACCAAGGTAAAACTGGTAATTATCTGGTTTTTAATGGCTTTGTTTGGAGCTTTGTTGTCAGAAAGGCCTTATCCTCATTATTTAATCCAACCAATGGTTCCAGGAGCAATTTTATTAAGCTATCTTTTATTTAGTAAAAGAAAAGTATTGAAATCGATAATTTTAATATTATCTTTGTTGGCAGGGATAAATTATTATCAAATTAAATTTTGGCATTATCCTGTATCTGCTTATTATCAAAATTTTGGTGAATATGTTTTAAAAAGAAAAAATAAAGAGGAATATAATAGCTTTTTTGATTGGCGAGTGAATCAAACTTATAAAGTAGCTGAATATTTAAGAAAAAAGACTTTTCCTGATGAAAAAATATTTATTTGGGGAGACGAACCTTATATTTATGCTTTAGCTAAAAAACTGCCGATAGGAAGATATACTGTGGCTTATCATATAGTTGATTTTAACGGCTATAAAGAAACTATAAAGTCTTGGGATGAATATAATCCTAGAATGGTAGTAGTGATGACATATGAAAAACGAGAATTTCCGGAAATGGAAGCACGTTTAAAAAATGACTATCTTCTGGTTGAAAAAATTGATCAGGCTTGGATTTATAAAAGAATTAATGGGAAAAAGTGAAAAAACCTAATTTTAAATTAACCAAAGGTCAATTTGACAGCCTGGCAACTGATTCAATAGCTAAATGGGGAATGCAATTAAGCTTTATTGTTTTGGGATTTAATATTTTATTGTTAGTTGTAACGGGATACAGATTGCCTCCTGAAGTTCCATTATTGTACAGTCGACCTTATGGTCAAAGTCAATTAGTTCCCAGCTGGGGTTTATGGATGCTGTTAGGATTAATGGCTTTAATTAGTTTGACTTGTTTTAGAATAGCAAGCAGTTTATTAGAAAAAGAAAGATTGTTAGCACAAGTTTTAGTATGGACAGGGTGTTTAGTAACTATCATGGGATGTATAACTTTAATTAAAACTATATTATTAGTAATTTAATGGATTTACTTCAATTAATTAAACCGGTAATTTTATCATTTTTATTAGCATTAGGTTTAACACCGATAATAATAAAACTGTATAAAAAAATGAAGTGGCTAGATGATCCTAAAAAACAAAAACATCCTAAAGTTGTTCATGAGTACCCTGTTCCAAGAGGCGGAGGAATAGTTATTTTTTCTACAATAACAATTGTCAGCTTGTTATTTTTACCGTTGGATAAACATTTGATAGGGATTTTACTGGGTGGTTTAGTGTTAATGATTTCAGGGGTATTGGATGATGTTTATGATCTAAATCCTTACTGGAGGTTAGGCTTGGGATTTTTAGCAGCAAGTTTAGTAGTGGGAGTAGGAATTGGGATTCCTTATATAAGTAATCCCTTTCAAGCAGGAACAGTAATAAATTTGTCTCAACCACAAATTCCCATATATATATTAGGTAAATGGCGAACGATTTGGATCTGGGCGGATTTATTTGCTTTTATCTGGATTGTGTGGACAATGAATTTTGTTAATTGGTCTAAAGGCCTAGATGGACAATTACCAGGAATTGTGGTGATAGCAGCAGTTGTAATCGGATTATTAAGTTTAAATTTTGTTGATGATTTGACTCAATGGCCGGTAATTATGCTGGCTTTTATTTTAGCAGGAACGTATTTAGGATTTTTGCCTTGGAATTTTTATCCGCAAAAAATTATGCCTGGTTATGGAGGCGGGGCTTTGGCTGGCTATTTTCTAGCAGTTTTAGCAATTTTAGCAGGAGCTAAAGTAGGAGGAGCAATGGTGGTTTTAGGGGTACCGATGATAGATGCAGGCTATAGCATTATCAGAAGAATTTTGTCAGGTAAATCGCCTGTCTGGGGAGATAGGGGTCATTTGCATCATAAGTTAATGGATTTGGGCTGGGGAAAAAGAAGAATTGCAGTATTTTACTGGTTAATAACAGGGGTGTTGGGTTGGCTGGCATTACAATTGAATAGTCGAGGAAAAGCATATACAATCCTGTTGATAGGAATAATTCTAGGGGGAATATTATTATGGTTAAATCTGGCTACTTACTTTTTAAAGAAGCAAGACCAAGACAGTGGTTAAAAAACTTACCTTTATTTACAGGGTTAGTGTTTTCAGGGTGGCTGTTTATTCCGGAAAAGTTTTGGACAGTAGCAGCAGCATGGCTGATTTTCTCTTTAATGACCAGCTCTGCTTATATTTTTAATGATATTATTGATCTAGAATCAGACAGAAAACATCCATTTAAAAAAAAGAGGCCTTTAGCCTCAGGACAACTATCAATAGAGCTAGCATTATTTACAGCTTTAACAGGATTTTTTGTAAGTTTGTATCTTGGATGGTGGCTGTCATTTTTCTTATTTATAACTTTATTGGCTTATTTAACCCTGCAAATTTTATATACCAGCTGGCTGAAACATAAGCCAATTATAGATATTTTGACAATTGCCTTGGGATTTATCTTAAGAGTGTATGGAGGAGCATTAATAATTGGAGCTCATATTAATGCTTGGTTGTTATTATGTATTATTTCTTTTGCTCTTTTCCTGGCAATTGGTAAAAGACGAAGTGAATTAACATTATTACAAGGACAGTCAGAAAGCCGAAAAGTATTAGGAAGATATCCAGAAAAATTACTAGACATATATACTAGTATGTTTGCCAATACTACTTGGGTAACTTATGCCTTATTTGCTTTTTTATTTCCGCCATTTACTTTTAAGGGGCGAGCATTAACAATGCTGTCAATTTTACCTAAAACATTATATTCAGAAAAATGGCTGATGATGACTATTCCGGTGGTAATTTATGGAGTAATGAGGTATTTACATTTGATTTATGAGAAAAATCAAGGGGAGTCACCAGAAAGAGTGTTAACAGGAGACAAGCCAATGCTAATAACAGTAAGTCTATGGATGTTTATGGTAATAGGGATTTTATACGGATTAGGCTAGTTACTCGTATTTTTCAGCGTATTTACCGGAAATCCAGCCAAGTTCATCAGTTTCATATTCTATCTGATACCAGCCATTATCTGTATCTTTTAAGGGGAAAGTTTCACTATGATCTACTTGGGTGATAATTGTATCTTCTTTTCCGTCAGTGCTAGCTTCACTGCGAACATTAACCCAGCCTGTATCAGGAGAATTAATTTCTACATAAGGTCTATCTATATCCTCAGCATCGGCTTGAGGTGAAGATTTGGGGCTGGATTGAGGAGATGGTTCGGGACTGGCATCAATCTGATCTTCCTGTTCTTGAGGATCTTCTGGGGAATCTTCATCAGGCTCTTCTTGAGAAGCTTCGTCAGCAGATATTTCAATAGGTTCTCGAGCAAGCTGAACTGAAACAATCAGTTTATTTCCTTTAACTGTTTTAGCAGTAATTGTTTTTTCCTGATATCCAGGAGAGGAAATAACTAAAGAATGATCCCCTTCAGAAACACTGTCAATAGAGATGGGAGCAAAACCTTTAGGTTCGCCATCAAGGGTAATAACTGCCCCATCAGGGGTAGTAACAATGGCAATTGAGATAGCATTTTTGTCAGCTAAAGGTTCAAAAGACAGCACTTCTCCTGAGGAAATTTCAGGAGTTAAGCCAAGTTCCCGATTAACAAAAGTCAAGATGCCTGGGGTTAAATTAATTCGACCTTCCCAGACAGTAAGGGCCTGACCGCCGGTGGCCTCAGGAACTACTTTTAAAACATATTCTCCTGGTTTTAATTTTTCATTGTAATAAGGAGTTTGACCAATATGCTCTCCATCTAGGAAAATAGTAGCTTTAGGGGCAGCAGAAACTGATAAGGCTGATTTTTTAGGAATTAGACTAAAAGAACAGCCAGAGATAATAACAGAGGCAGAAATAAGAACAGTAAAAAGAAAGAAAAGACGTTTCATCTGAGGTAATTTTAACAAAAAGAGTCAATTTTTACAAGATAAGAAGAAAAAGAGAAATTGTTTGGTACAATATATGTCTAAGGCCTGGTGTCCGAGGAGTTAGGAAATGGTCTGCAAAACCATTTACGCGGGTGCGAGTCCCGCCCAGGCCTCACAATACAAACTCTTCTTTGGAGAGCAAATTTGAGATTAATTTTGGAAACTTGACATTATAGGATTTTGTGATAATATACTTTGTTCCTCCAGAAATGGAGGATTTTTACTCCCCTGTATAAGGGGTGTTTAACTTAAAGACTATCTTTTTGATAGCGCATCTCAAGATTAATTCCTTAGGGTGTTTAATCAAGAGTTGTTCCTGATTAAATCAGGGCTAACAAGTTGAACAAAATGGTGGCTGTATAGCTACACGATGAGACAAAAATTTAAACTTGTTTCTTTTTCCTATTTAGGCTTAATCAAAGCAGGCTTTAAGCTCTTAGCCAATTTATTGATTTATGTTGGCTGGACTATAGCTTTAGAGTTATTGATGTTGCCTTATCAAATATATAGGGTATTCATTCCTAAAAATACCAGAAAAAGTCATCCATTTTCTAGATTCTTCAGAAAAACCTTTGAAGGTAAGAAAAGTAAAAGGTTTTTAGGAGCAGGATTAACAATCTTAATGTTAGTAATGGGAACAATGACTAATGTTCTGGCTGCTTATGAGCCAGTAACAGCTGATGGAATGTTAATAGAAGTTCCAGAAGTTGAGGTATTAACAAAAAGCACTTTGGAAAAGCCTTTTGAGGGGCAAATATCCCAACGATTTTATAGATTCCATAAAGGTATTGACCTTACTTCTCCTGTAGGAACTTCAATAAAGCCAATTGCTGATGGTGTAGTAAAAGAGGTAAATTTTGGCTGGATGGGGTATGGCCATTCTGTAATTATTGAACATGGTAATGGTCTAATATCTCTTTATGCCCACTTAAAAAACATCTATGTAGATGTGGATAACTCTGTGGATAAAAACACAGAAATCGGTACTGTGGGTATGACTGGCTGGACAACTGGACCCCACTTACACTTAGAGATCTATCAAGATGAGAAGATTATTAACCCAGAATCTGTTTTACCTGAATTTAGCTATAAATTAGCTAAGGCTGGGTAAAAACTTTGATAATTTCTGTAGAGATTTCTTTTATGTTGGCTACTTGACGACGATTAGCAGCAAAAAAAGAGATTATTAAAATAGTTAATCCAACAACGAGTAAAATCATAGAGCCAAGAAGAGAAAGAAAGATTGTTTTCAATTTAGAGGCTTTAGGCATAGTTTATTCTACCAAAAACATTTTACCGTGGCCGGGAATGATAAAGTCAGCTTTGGATAAAAGCAGCTGGCGGCTTTTCTTTAAATCATTAAAATTACCATCAGCAAAATCATCTGGTTGATTAATATCAATGGTTTGTTTTTCTCCTTGTTTCCAATAAAAAACATCGCCGGCAATAGCAATATTGCCCTTTTTAGTTTTGACTAATAAAGAACCGTGGCGAGGTGAATGTCCAGGAGTTTGGAGAATTTTAACATCAGTGTCTGGGATTAGATTTTTGTGCATAGCGCCATGAGAACCATATTGAAATGATTCTTCGTCAATGATTTTAGCGTTAGGGAAAATGCCAATTAAAGATGAATGATCAAGGTGGCGATGGGTAATAAAAACCCAGTTAATGTCTTTGAAAGAAAGATTATGTTTTTTAAAAGCTTGAATTAGAGCTTTTCTATCTGAACCAGGGTCAATAATGATTTTTAGATTATTAGATTCAATTAATGTGCAAGTAGAACTGGCTTGCCAGCTACCATCATCATTTACTCGGGCATATCCTTGAACAAGAACCGTGACTTTATTCATTCTAGGCGGATTTAAAAAATTTATTCACTGTAACTAAGACTGCACCTTTATTTGGCATATCTTTATTTTCTGGTAGAGCCTTAACTTTTTCTACCCATTTCCCTTTATCAAAATATTGAGCTGTACAAATAAGCTTGTAGCCTTCCATGTCTTTGTCCCAGACTGCGAGAGTAACAGAAGAATTATTTTTAATATCTTTAATTGTTTGATTCATAAAATTATCAGTAATTAAAACTTGATTATCATTAACAACTTTTACAAAAGCTACACCAATAACATTAGGCGTACCTTCAGGCATAACTGTAGCAACAGCAACTGGATGTGATTCAATTAGTTTTTTTAAGTCTTTGGTTATTTCCATAGTTGTTCTTATTCTACCAAAAGAGCCGCGGGTTAGCGCGGCTCTTTAATTTATATTTTCATTATTTTTACATTCCCATGCCCATGCCGCCCATTGGAGGCATTCCGCCACCACCAGCAGGTGCTGGGGCTGGCTTTTCTTCTTCAGGAATGTCTGTTATCAGACATTCTGTTGTAAGAATCATACTGGCAACAGAAGCTGCATTTTGCAAAGCGGTTCTGGCTACTTTAGCAGGATCAAGAATACCTTGTTCAAGCATAGAGCCAAATTTCATGGTTAAAGCATTAAAGCCAAAATCTTTAGTGCCGGCTTCAACTTTTTTAGCTACCCAGCCAGCATCTGCTCCTGAGTTTTCTGCTAAAAGCCTGACTGGCTGTTGTAGAGCATGTCTGAGAATATCCAGACCAACTTTTTCCTCTTCATTTTCAGGCTTAACCTTATTAAGAGCTTTAGTAGCTCTTAATAGAGTAACACCACCACCAGGAATAATGCCTTCTTCAATAGCGGCTTTGGTGGCTTCGACTGCATCTTTAACTCTTTCTTGAGTTTCTTTGAGTTCAATTTCAGTAGCAGCCCCAACATTGATAACAGCAACTCCACCTGAAAGCTTGGCTAATCTTTCTTGGAGTTTTTCTTGATCAAATTCAGAATCACTAGCTTCAATTTCATTTTTAATAGAAGCAACTCTGGCGTTGATAGCTTGTTTACTGCCTTTGCCGCCGATAATGCGGCAATTATCTTTATCAGCCCAAACTTTTTCGGCTTTACCACAGTCTTCTATGGTAACTGAATCAAGTTTTCTGCCGGTATCTTCAGATATAACAGTACCACCTGTAAGGATAGCAATATCCTCAAGTATGTCTTTTCTTCTATCACCAAATCCAGGGGCTTTAATAGCTAAGAGGTTAAAAGCACCTCTGAGCTTATTAACTACTAAAGTAGCTAAAGCTTCACCTTCAATGTCGTCAGCAATAAGAATAAGATTCTTAGTGGTTTTGACAACATTTTCTAAGAAAGGCAAAAGATCAGCAATGGCAGAGATTTTTTGGTCAGTGATAAGAATTAATGGATTCTCAATTTCAGCATCCATTTTGTCAGAGTTGGTAACAAAATATGGAGAGGCATAACCTTTGTCAAACTCCATACCTTCTTTATGATCAATAGACATTTCAAAACCTTTGGATTCTTCAACTTCCACTACTCCATTACGTCCAGCCATTTTAAGAGCTTCGGCAATTTTAGCACCAATCTCTTCGCTGGCTGAGGAAATAGTAGCAACTTGAGCAATTTCCTGATCACTTTTAACTGGTTTAGCTGTTTTTTTAATAGCATCAATTACAGCAGTAACGCCTTTATCAATGCCTTTTTTGATTAACATAGGATTAGCACCAGCAGTAATGTTTTTTAAACCTTTTGAAACTATAGCCTGAGCTAAAAGTGTAGAGGTAGTAGTACCATCACCAGCAACATCATTGGTTTTAGAAGCAGCTTCTTTAATAAGCTGAGCACCCATGTTTTCATAGGGATCTTCTAATTCAATTTCTTTAGCAACAGTAACACCGTCATGAACAATGCTAGGAGCGCCCCATTTTTTATCAAGGGCAACATTTCTTCCTTTAGGGCCGAGAGTAGTGACTACTGCTTTGGACAGAATATTAATACCTGAAAGAAGCTTTTGGCGGGCTTCCTCTGAAAAAAGTAATTGTTTTGGCATAAAACTCCTTTATTTAATAAAATTATTTAACAATAGCAAGAACATCTTTAAATTCAATAAAAAGAAATTCTTCAGCATCAATACCTAATTTAACTTCATTGCCGCCATATTTTTTATAGATAATAGTATCGCCCTTTTTACAAGGGGCTGATTTTTTAGCACCAGAGTCAGTAATTTCATCTGGGCCAACAGTTAAAACTTTGGCTTGTTGGGGTTTTTCGTCATGGGAGTCTGGAAGATAAATACCGGAAGCGGTCTTTTTTTCTACATCAACTGGCTTGACCAAAATATTGCCAGCTGTAGGTGTAAGTTTAGGTGCAGACATTGTAAGACTCCTTTAATAGCTTTAATAATTTAATAAACAAAAAAACTATCACTCATTGATAGCAAGTGCTATTCTAAGAGAGGGTTTAATCTTTGTCAAGTGTCTACTTGACAAGTTAGTCTATGTGTAATAACATTGTTATTACTATGCAAACTCAAAGTGTATTTAAGGCTGGCAACAGTAATGTTGTAACTATACCTACTAATTTAATGAAAGAATTGAATATAAAAGTTGGTGAAAAAGTAACGGTGGAAAAATCACCTACTGGTAATGGATTATTGGTAAAAAAAACTAATTCTCGAGCAGATGATGATTTTAAGAATTGGGTTAAAGTTTTTATTAAAGAGAATAAAGAAACACTAGATGATTTGGCATTACGTTGATATTGGTGAAGCTTATATTATTCATCAGCTAATTATTAAAAGAGCAAAAACTAAAGCAAGTGTAAGAGACTTTACTCTGCTTCATTCAGCAATTGAACGACCTAAAGCAACATATGGCGGAACTGATTTATATTCTGATGTTTTTTTGAAAGCGGCGGCTTTACTACAATCAATTTGTTTAAATCATCCATTTACTGATGGGAATAAAAGAACAGCATTGACTGTAACTCATAGATTTTTGTGGAAAAATAATTATCATTTAAAAGCTGAGTCAAAAGAAGCGGCAGATTTTATGGTTTATGTTGATAATGAAAAACCTGATATAAAAGAAATTTCCGATTGGTTAAAAAAAAGATTAAAGAAAAAAACTTAGAGGAATTTTTGGTCAATGAAGTAGCCGGCGAAATAGGCAGTGAAGGAGGCAATAGCTCCAACAGCAAACATTTCTAAACCAGAGATAAGCCAGTGTTTTTTAGTAATAAAAGTGCGAAGAGCGCCAACAGTAAAAAGAGAAACAGCTGTGGCAATAACTGAAATGTCAAAAGGTCGATAAGGATTAATGCGAGAGAAAATATATGGCAGGAGCGGAAGTAAGCCGGCAAAAGAGAAGGAAATAAAAGTAGCTAGGCCATGTTTGGCAGGACTGATAGGATTGTCGGGAATAAGACCAAGCTCTTCAACCATCATGGTGTCAGCCCAGACTTTTTTATCAGAGGTAATGATGTCAACAGCTTTTTTCAAATCTGTTCCTTTAAAGCCTTTTTTCTTATAAATATCTTCTATTTCTTTTCTTTCTAAATCAGGAATATGTTCAATTTCCCATTCTTCCATGGCTCTTTCTCTTTGAGCATATTCTAATTCTGATTTAATCCCCAGATAATTGCCAATGGCCATAGAAAGTCCGTCGGCCAAGAGATTGGCAAAACCAAGGATAAGAACAACTTTCGAGGCTAAACTAGCACCGGCAACACCGGCAATAATAGCAAAAGTAGTAATAATGCCATCATTGGCGCCATAAACTATATCGCGAATATATGTGCCGCCGGCAATGGCATGAAAAGTTTCATGAGAAGTCCCCTGTTTGTGTTCAATTCGTGCTTGTTTAATTTGTTGTTTTAAAGATTTTTTGGGCATAGGCTATTTTATCATTTTAGTAGTAGAGAATTTTGGGTTGTAAGGCAAAACAATTTTAAGCTGGCCATTATATTTTTCTATAAGTCTGCGCTTTGCAGATAAATTAGGAGTGTTTGAAGAAACAGCTAAGATATTGGGGCGAAGCTGGGAAATTAGTTTTTCATGATCTTTAGTGGTATTGAATTTTTCTGGTAAAGGAAAAATTTTATCAACTATCCCCCATTGAGCTAGATTTTTAATACGAGTTTGAAGATTATTGATAGGTCGGTTTTTGCCTTTAAGTTTAGAAACTCTTTTATCAGATTCAATGCCAATGATAAGAATATCCCCTTGTTTTTTTGCTTGATTAAGAAAATTTTTATGTTCCTGATGAAGAAGATCAAAAACACCGGTAACTAGAACAGTGGTTTTAGGTTTCATATAATCTTAAATTGTTTAAGTTTAGTTTGATATTGCTGAAGAAGTATTTTACCAGTAGGTCGAGGGTGAAAAAAGGCAAAATGTTTGTTGATTTTTTCATTGGTAATTTTTGACTTCATGTAGATATATTGAAGTTTAAAGGCAAGGAGCTCGAGAAGGTTAAGAAGATAAAAAGAGGTGTTTGAGGGAAAAAATCGAGGATTTTTAGCTTTGATGGTAATAGCATGAGTAAGATATTTTTTTGTCCAAGAATTAGCATGAAGAAATTTTTGATAAGTATTTTGTTTGTTATAAATAGGTTTTAGCTGACAGATTTCATGGGCAGTAAAAAGATTACGATTAACAGGAGGAATTTTAAGAGAAAATTCATCTAAAAAAAGATTAAGGCAGATTTTGTTATTAATTGTTTGAGTTTTTGGCCGGCGGCGAAGATGAAAAAGTTCAAGAATAAAGATAGCAAGCACGCGAGTAAGCCAAAGTTTGTTTGATTGAGTAATAATGATTAAATCAATATCATCATTTTTATCTGAATTGTTCATTGCTAAAGCGCCAGTGACAGCAATAAGATTGATGAAGGGAATAAGTTTAAGATAATTAGCAGCTTGGTGAGCAAGTTTGAGTTTTGGTTGACTAAAGTGTTGGTGTTGCTGACGAAGAGAAATATTTTTTTGGTGATTTTTAAGGTAAAAATAAGGAGGAGTTTTAGAAATAGATTTAATATTTTCTAGAGCAAGGATTATGTTTTTTTGAGAAGGAGGTTGAGCTGAATTCTGCCAGATAAGCCAATGGTGAATTTCTGAAGTTGTTAAAGGATATTTAAAAATGTCAGCATAAACTAAAGTTTTAAGAATAGCTTTATGGATAGAATTCATGGCTAAATTTAACGACTAGGCAGTTTATATTGAGAAACTATTTGGGAAACACCTTGAGAAAGAGCGGTAAAAATTTCAGTTTCAGGCTGACTATCAAGAGTGGCATTAACAGCATCTTTATAGTATTGAATAAGTCTGTCATTAAGACCATTGTCAAAAGTATGGGAAGCTAATGGCCAAGATTGAGCTGAAGGAGCTTGGGTGATAATAGCTCCTAAATAAGGGTCTTCCTGAAGACTGGAAGCTAAATCCTGGCGAGAATAAGGCTCACCAAAAAGACGAGTTTGCGAAGCAGAATTATACATTTTGGTTAATACTTGTTTAGAACTTAAGTATTTAATAAATTCCCAGGCTTGTTGTTGATAAGCTGACTTTTTAGAAACACCCTCAAACCAATAAGTAGCCCAAGTAATGTTGGTTCCAGGCAGTTGAGGAACAGGATAGAGTTTAAAATCAAGCTCTGGGTTTAATTGTTTAATTTCAAAAGCGCGCCAGGAAGGAGCAAACATCATAGCAACTTTAGCGGTAGCAAAAGCATAAGTGGAAGAAGGCATGGATTCATCCCAAGATTTATCAGCAGAAGTGAAGAGAGTATAAAACTTGAGAGCTGATTTAACAGTTTCTTTATCAGGGTCGGCAGGGTCTCCTCCGTTTTGGAGAATCATCAGACCAATTACGTCAGAAAAATGATCAACATTATTGGCGGTGCCTAAAGCTACTCCCTTTATATCTTCACTAGTTAATGTATGAGCAGTTTTGCGTAAATTATCCCAAGTAGTAGGAATTTTTAAATCAGGATTGGCTGTAAAAATGTCCTGGTTTATATAAAGAGCAAGAGCATCAAATTCTAAAGGAATGCCATAATACTTATTGGCAGAAATGGCGTCTTTTTGGGCAATAGGGAAAAAAGTTGATTGATATTCATTAGTTGGCATTACAGTATCTGGTAAAGGAGATAAATCTGCTTTAAACATTGGCAGCCAAGTATTATGCCAGCGAAAAATATCAGGTCCTTCACCTTTGGCAAAAGCTGATTGCAGACGCTCCCGATAGTCTTTTGGTGAATGGCGAATATACTGAATAGTAATATTAGGATGTTGTTGACGATAATCATTAATAACTTGAGAAATTGTGTCTTCTGATTCCCAAAGTCCCCAATATTTTAAAGTGATGTTGGCTGGCTCTTCAGTCTTGGAAAAACGAGGAAGGATAAATTTAACTACAATAAGAATTATTAAAATAATTGCGCCAATAGCAATAATTATTGGTAAAAATTTTTTAAAAAAGGGTTCAATTACTTCTGCTTGTCCACCTGACTGAGGTGGTGGAGGCGGAGGTGATGATGGAGGCGGTGGTTTTTCTTGTATGTTGATTGGAAAAGGCGGTTCTGGCGAAGGTGGAGGCGGAGGTGATGGCAGGGTTAGTTCAGAAGATGAAGGTTCTGGAGGAATAACATCAGAGGTAGGAGAAAAAGGTGGAACAGGAGGGTTTAAGTTATTGTCTGGCATAGTTATGTTATCATCTTAACAAAGACCTCTTATGATTGGCAACATAAAAATTAGCAAACTAGGAATAAAAATTTTATTGTGGCTGGGAATAACAACAGTGGGAATAATTGGCGGGACTATAACAACATATCATATTGTGTATTCTCAAAAAATTTATCCTAAAATTTTTGCAGGATCAGTAGAACTATCTAATCTGTCAATTCAGGAGGCAGAAAACAGATTAGTAAAATTAATTCCCAAAAAGTCAGAAATAATTGAATTAACATTTGATAATCAAAGCTCGTCAATAGATTTAAAAGAACTAGGGTTGATTTATAGACCGACAGCAACAATTCAAAAGGCTTATATCCTGGGCAAAAGCGAAGGATTGATAAAAAATTTAAAAACAAAATGGCAATTATGGCAGAAAGGAGAAAATTTAAAGATTGATTTTCAAATTAATGAAGAAGAATTAGAAGAAAAAATTAATTTAGCAATAAGTCAGGTTGAGGAGCCGCCAATTGTGCCGACACTAGAGTTAACTAAGGCTGGAGAGATAGAAATAGTTCCAGGTAAAAATGGACGACTGGTAGAAAAAGAGAATTTAAAGACAATATTGTTGGCTAATGTTGGAGATTTAAAATTTGAAAAAATAGAAATGCCAATAAAAATAGTTGAGGTGGGAATATCTGGTGAACAGCTGAATAAAACCCAAGTAAGAGCAGGTGGGCTTAAAGATAAAAAAATAAAACTAAAATATGAAGGGTTTGTCAAAAATTTGGCAGGTCAAGAATTGCTAGACTTGATGGATTTTGATGGAGGCTGGAATGAAAAGAAAATTGCCAGTTTTTCAATGACTTTAGCTAAAAGTATAAATAGGCCAATGCAGAATGCAGTATTTCAATTCAGCGGCGGAAGAGTAATAGAGTTTAAGCCGGCTCTGCAGGGATTAAAACTGGATGAGGTAAAAGCAACAAAATCAATTAAGGAAACATTGATAAAGCTTGAGGAAGATGCAAGTCCAATGGGAGAAAAACTAGATGAAAAAGCAATTAAAGAACCGGTGGTGGAATTAACAGCAGAGATAAGTGAACCGAAGATTAAAACAGAAGCTGTAAATGATTTAGGGATTAAAGAACTGTTAGGAAAAGGAGAATCAACTTTTCATGGATCAATAGCCTCAAGAGAACATAATATAGCTTTAACAGCAGGAAAGTTAAATGGCATTTTAATAGCACCAGGAGAAGTATTTTCTTTTAACAAATCATTGGGAGATGTTTCGGCGGCAACAGGCTTTCAGCAGGCTTATATAATAAAAGAGGGACGAACAGTTTTAGGAGATGGAGGTGGAGTTTGCCAGGCTTCTACAACCATGTTTAGGGCGGCATTAAATTCTGGACTACCGATTATTGAAAGACATCCTCATGCTTATAGAGTATCTTATTATGAGCAAAATTCTCCTGCAGGAATTGATGCAACAGTATATGAGCCAAGTCCTGATTTAAAATTTAAAAATGATACGTCTGCTCATATTTTAATACAAACTAAAGTAAATACCGGAAGTAATTATCTCGCTATAGAGATTTACGGCACCAGTGATGGCAGAAAAGCAACAATCAGCAATACACGGCTTTGGGATCAAACAGCACCGCCAGCTGATTTATATGTAGATGATCCAACATTACCAGCAGGAGCAGTAAAGCAAATAGACTGGAAGACGTGGGGTGCTAAAGCAGCTTTTGATTGGAAGGTTGTAAGAAATGGAGAAGTATTACAGAGAAAAACTTTTTATTCTAATTATCGACCATGGCAGTCGGTATTTTTGCGAGGAATATAAAATTAAATGAAAAATAAAACATTGTGACAGAAATAGTAACAAATATGTGTAGCTTGATGAAAGAAAATTGTAGTTATGTAGCTAGGCCAAATCAATCTGAAGAGGAATGTGGAGTATTTAAATATCTGAAAGGATTTTCTGAGGGTCCTTCTAGAAATAATGAGAAAGCGCGATTAGCTAAATTAGACTCTAAAGAACTAGAAAAAAAGTGCCTTCAAGGACTAAATTATGACTAATTTAGGTTGATATAACAGGCTTTTTGTTAAAGTGAGCAAAAGCTTTGGGGGTGGCAAAACGGCCGCGATGAGTGCGTTTAAGAAAGCCTATTTGAAGTAAATAAGGCTCAATTACTTCTTCTAAAGTATCTTTTTCTTCTGCTAAAGTGGCAGCTAGAGTTTCTAAACCAACAGGTCCACCATTATGATTATTAATAAGAGCTTTTAAAAGGCGACGGTCATTAGCATCTAAGCCAGCATTATCAACTTCAAGTAATTGAAGAGATTGCTTAAGAATATCTTCAGTAATTCCCTTTTCTCCTTTTATTTGAGCCATATCACGGCAGCGCTTTAAAAGTTTTAAAGCAATACGGGGAGTGCCGCGGGAACGGCGGGCTAAACTTAAGGCAACTGGATACTTAAGTTTGATCTTTAATTTAATAGCTGCGTTTAAAATTATTTGGGCTAAATCTTTATGATTATAAAAAGTAAGGCGGTGGACAATTCCAAAACGATCGCGTAAAGGAGCGGCAATAAGTCCAATCCTAGTAGTAGCTCCAACTAAAGTAAATTTAGGTAAATCCAACTTTAAAGTACGGGCTGATGGACCTTGACCAACAACAATATCCAATTGATAGTCCTCCATGGCCGGATAAAGAGTTTCTTCAACAATTTTTGTAAGACGATGAATTTCATCAATAAAGAAAATGTCGCCATCTTCTAAGTTGGTAAGAATAGAAGCAAGGTCACCGGCTCTTTCAATAGCTGGACCGGATGAAGTACGAATATTAACATTCAGTTCTTTGGCAATAATATGGGCTAAAGTAGTTTTTCCTAAACCGGGGGGGCCATAAAGCAAAATATGCTCAGAAGCTTCTTTTCTTTTTTTGGCAGCAGAAAGAGCAACTTTAAGAGACTGCTTAACTTTGGATTGGCCAATAAATTCATTCCAGGAAGCAGCGCGAAGATTAGATTTAATAGGTTTAGAATCTGTCATTGTCTACCTAAATATTTAATAGTTTTGGTAATTTTTTCTTCTAAAGAATCTGTGTTTGTGGAGGCGTTTTTAAGAGCTTGGCGGGCTTGTTTTTTAGGAAACCCAAGATTAACTAAAGCATCTATGGCTTGTTTGTCTTCTGAGGTTTCACCAATTAAATCTAAGTCCTGAAGATCTCCAAGCTTGGGTTTAAGCTCAATAATTATTTTCTGAGCATTTTTTTTACCTAATCTGGGAACAGCAGTAAAAAAATCAACATCTGCTTGAGCAACAGCTAAAGTAATAGCTTTAACTCCTTTGTCCATCAGGATGATGGTGATTTTAGGGCCGATGCCGGAGATAGAAATAATGAGTTCAAATAATTGAAGTTTTTCCAGTGAGTCAAAGCCATAAAGATCAAGAGTGTCGTCGCGAACATGGGTGTAGATAAAAAGATTAACAGAGTCTTTTTTAAGAAGAGAGTTTAGTAAAGCAGGTGGAGTAAAAACTTTATAGCCGACTCCCCTAACGTCAACAATAATTGATGTTGGTGTATGGTGTTTTGGTTTACCTGAGAGAAAAGCAATCATAGATTATTTTATCTTATTTTTCATTTTATGAGTAAAGGCGTGAGTTAAAGCAACTGCAAGAGCATCAGCAGTATCATCGGGCTTAGGAATAGAAGGAAGTTTTAAGATTGTTTTTACCATATTTTGAATTTGATGTTTGTCAGCTCTGCCATAACCAGAAACAGCCATTTTGATTTGAAGAGGAGAATAGGAAGAAGTGTTTATTTTTTGTTGATGGACGGCAAGCAAGATAACCCCCCTTGCCTGACTAACTTTGATAATAGTTTTCTGATTTTTAAAGAAAAAAATGTCTTCTATGGCAACTGCATCTGGTTTTATTTTTTTAAGCAGTTGTAAAAACTTTTTATATAAATCCCCTAGTCTTTGGGCATCAGATTTAGATTTATCTGTTTCTATACAACCATAGTCACCAACAGTTTGCTGGCCACTTTTATCAATAATTACTCCCCAACCAAGACGGGCAGTGCCAGGATCAACCCCAATAATTACCATAAATCCATTAAAGCAGATAAGGCTGAAAGTGACAAGGAGCGAGAGGGGTGATAAAATTTTACTCAAATGGATAAACAATATAAAGCAAACCAGTTTGAAGATAAGATTTACAGCCTGTGGGAAAAGTCAGGAGCGTTTAAGCCGAGTAAAAAAGGAGATCCTTATACCATTATCATGCCGCCGCCAAATGCTAATGATCCTTTGCATGTAGGTCATGCAATGTTTGTAACTATAGAAGACATTTTAATTCGTTATCAGAGAATGCAAGGAAAATCTGCTTTATGGTTGCCGGGAACTGATCATGCAGGCATTGAAACTCAGTTTGTGTTTGAGAAAAAACTTAAGAAAGAAGGTAAATCAAGATTTGACTATGATCGAAAAACTTTATACAAAATGATTTGGGATTATGTACAAGAAAACTCAGATGTGGCAATTAAACAGATGAAAAAAATTGGAGCCAGTGCTGATTGGAGCAGAAAAAAGTTTACTTTAGACAAAGATATTGTAGAAATTGTTTTGGACACGTTTATTAAACTCTATAAAGACAAGTTAGTTTACAGAGGATTGGATTTAGTTAATTATTGTCCAAAGTGCGGTACTAGTTTTTCTAATTTAGAAGTAAAACATGAGGAAGAAAAAAGTAAACTGTTTTATGTTAAATATCAAATTAAAAATGGCGGAAAAATCACAGTAGCGACTACTAGGCCGGAAACGATTTTTGCAGATATAGGAATAGCAATTAATCCAAAGGATAAGCGAGTAAATGAATTAAAAGGTAAAAAAGTAATTAATCCTTTAACTAAAAAAGAAATGCCTATTGTTTTTGACAATCAAGTGGATTTGAAGTTTGGAACGGGAATATTAAAAATTACGCCAGCACATGATAAAACTGATTTTGAAATTGGTAAAAAGCATAAATTACCCTTGAATGTAAAAGTGTTTAAAGTGGATAAGTATGGCAATTATCGAGCTGGGAAATTGGCTGGTGATTTAGAAGGAAAAACAGTATTGCAGTTAAGAGAGGCTGTGTTGGAAAAATTAGAGATTGAAAAAGTAAACGAAGACTATATTCATAGCGTAGGTAAGTGTTATCGATGTAATGCAATAATTGAGCCAAGACTGACAAAACAGTTTTTTATTAAAGTTGAGTCTTTAACTAAAAAAGCATTAAAGGCTTTGGATGAAGGAGAGGTAAAAATATATGGAGCTGGATATGAAAAAATATTAAGACATTGGTTAAAAAATTTAAAAGATTGGAATATTTCCCGCCAGATTGTTTGGGGAATAAAGATGCCAGTGTGGTATTGCTCTGATAAGAAAAATTGTTATGTTGTGAGTAAAAGCAAGCCGGAAAAATGTGATAAATGTAAGTCAACTAAATTTACTCAAGAAACTGATACTTTTGATACTTGGTTTTCGTCGGCTCAATGGCCGGTGGTGACTTTAAAAACCACTGGAAAAGGCGACTTTGAGAAATTTTATCCAACTGATGTAATGGAAACAGGCTATGACATACTCCCCTTCTGGGTAATGAGAATGTTAATGATGGGATTATATTTAACTGATAAAGTGCCGTTTAAAAAAGTTTATTTACATGGTTTGATTCGAGATGGAAAGGGTCAGAAAATGAGTAAGAGCAAAGGTAATGTATTTGATCCTTTGGAAGTGATTAAAAAATATGGAGCTGATGCTTTGAGAATGGCTTTGGTGATAAGCAGTACGGCAGGAAATGATAAAGCTGTGGGTGAAAATACAATTAGAGGAATGAGAAATTTGACTAATAAAATCTGGAATGCGGGTCGATATGTAATAGCAATGGAAGAGGTTACTGGAAAACCTAAACATGAAAAAGAACTTAAGAGAGATGTTCAAGAACATATTAAGACAACTACAAAAAGATTGGAAAAATTGAGAATTGGTCAGGCGGCTGAATGGGTTTACAATTGGTTTTGGCATGCTTATTGCGATAGATTCATTGAGATTTCTAAAAAAGGGTTAATTAGTAAAAAATTAATGATGAATGTGTTAAAAATTAATTTAAAACTACTTCATCCATTTGTGCCGTTTGTAACTGAGGCTGTATGGCAGGAATTAGGGGAAAATAAAGAAAAATTGTTGATTAGTTCTGAGTGGCCTAAATGAAAAAACTAATTAAATACTCTAAGGTTCTTTGGAGAAGAATATATCGACCAATAAAACCTTTTATTAATCCCCTGTTGAAAAAAATTAAATTAGTTCATGTATTAATTGGATGTATATTAATAGTTTTATGTGGAAGTTTCTTAAAAGGATTGCTGCCAACAGCTTATGAAAAAGCTGGATGGTGGCCATGGTCAGCAAAATCTCATGCCAAAATGGCTATAGAATTTTTTGAAAAAGGAAATGAAGAAAAAGCTAAAAAAGAACTGGAAATTGCTAACAGATTACTGTTTTTAGAATTAACAAGTGTTAAAAAAGAAGTAAAAAAAGCCGAAAAGAAAGTTAATGAACCTGATAAAATTAAACAAGAAATTGAATCATGGGAAAATGTTTTAGAAAAAAGGCCTTTTTATAGAGATGTGCTGTTAAGGTTGGCAGTGTTAAATTATCAAATATATGAAAATGAAAAAGCAACGAAATACTTTGAGAAGGCTGAATATTTGGATCCTAAAAATGAGGAAGTAGTTGAAATTAGAAAAATTATTTTCCCTTAGGTTTTTCTTTGCCGCCTTTATCAGGTGAGCCAGGCTTGGCTTCAGGCTGAGATTCTGGTTTTTTTGCTTCTTTGTCGCCTTTATCAGGTGAGCCAGGCTTGGCTTCACCTTCGGCTGGCTCTTCACCTTCGGCTGGGACTTCACCTTCGGCTGGCTCTTCACCTTCGGCTGGGACTTCAGGTTCTTCTGGTTTTTCTTCTTCTTTAGTTGGCTCTTCAATCTTAACTACTAATTCATCAAGATTATCTGCGAGAATTTTAACTTTAGAGTCAACTTTAATATCCTTAAGATTTATTCCTTGACCAATTTCTTCAAGCTTGGAAACATTGACGGTAAATTTGTCAGGTAAATCTGTAGGAAGAGCTTCAACTTCAATTTCATTAATTAATTGCAGTAAAACACCACCTTTAGATACTGCTGGGGCTTCTTTAACTAGTTCAACAGGAATTTTAACAGTAACTTTTTTAGTTAAGTCAACCTGACGAAAATCAACATGAAGAATTTCGTCGGTAACTGGATGAATATTGGGATCGTGAATAAGAACTGGTCTAACTTTGGCTTCTTTATCAACTTTCAAATCAATAATTCCTGTTTCGCCTGCTTGAGAATAGACCTTATGAAAATCTTTAGCTGAAAGTTTAACTGACAAGGATTTTATGTCTTTGCCATAGATATTTGCAGGCAAGATTCCTTGTTGGCGTAATTTTCTTACTTTTCTGCCAACAAGAGTTCGTTTATTTACTTTAAGTTTAATTTTGTCTGACATAACGAAAGCAATGATACCATTTATTGCTCGAGAAAATCAACTATGAAAACTCTATCTTGGGCTAAATTTGATTGAAAAGTAACTACTTGTGCAGAAGAAAGAGCTTTTGGCTGAGTATAAATAGGGGTGAGAAAGCTGGGATGATTAATAATCACTTCAAGATTGTCGGCTAAAATTCCAGGCTGTTTGGGAATAACTATTGCTAAACGTGTTTGTTTGCCTGCTGATAAACTTTGATTTTCAATGAATTCAAGTTTTTTGGGTAAACGATAAGCAATTTGGACATCAAGAGAGTTTTTAACAGGAACTGTAACAGAAAAACCTAATACTTTTTTGTTTGATTGAAAAGAGTAATCAATATCTTTATCTATATCTAAATCTGAATCCCCTACTTTAACAGAGACAATTTCAGCATTAGAAGGAATAAAGTGGCGAAGATAACTACGATAAGTGCCTCCAGGCCAAGCATCAGCCGGACTCTGATTATTATAATTAATAGTGGTGGTGACTGCTAATTCTTTAGTTTTAAAAATAGTCAGTTGCTGTTGAATATTTCTTTTAAGAAAATAGTTGGCTTTATTGATGCCCAAATTGGCTTCAACTAAATAGGTGTAGTCAATAACTGATGGAGACTGAAGAGGATTATCAGGAAAAACAGGATTATAAATCATTCCGGCCCAATTCTGCTCAACTAAAACTTTTTGGGCGCTAGAGTCATGAAGATAAACTAATAGTTGTTTTTGACGAAGACCTATTTCTAAGGCTTGAGTAATTTTAAGAAGGTCTGTTGAAGAACCATTTTTAATAAAATCAAAAATCTCTCTGGCTAAAGATCCAAGAAAGTCTTTTTTCTGAGTAGAGCCAGGAAAAAAATCTATTTCAGAATGATATTCAGCTCTTTCAAAAAGATTGTCAGTATTTACTTCTTCATTATAGTCAGATAAAACAATGGGGCCAGTTGCTTTTAACAACTCTCTAGCAAGAGGAAGATTAACAGCAATAACTCCATCAACACTGCGATTGGTAGTTTTTCTCAAAAACCATTCAGATTGTTGAGCGGCAATGGAAAAATCAGGATCCCAATTAGAATCACGAAAAAACCAAAGATCTTGTCCAAGATATTCTTTGATAGGTTCAGGCGGTTGAACATAGCCTTTAAGTTGTCCATCGGCAGAATAAATATCTTCAACAGTAAAATCAAGAAGTTTTCCCTTATCAAAAGTAAGCAAACCATAAGAGCCGATAAAGCCGCCCGTAGGTCTAATTTCAGCGCTGTTTTGAAATAAAAGGAGATAGGTTTTCTTAGAGTCTTGGGCAATAAAACTAGGAATAATAGGCAAAATTAGACGAGCTTGATTTATTTGTTTGCGTATATTGGGTAAAGCTGCAGTTAATTCTTGAATTTTTGAATTAAGAGAAACAGTAAAATCTGAAGAAAGTTGATGACCGCTTTGCAGCTCTGATTCAACAAATGAAAGTTTATTAAAGGCTTGGTCAAGATTTATTTGAATTTGTTTTAATGCTTCATTAATATTACCATCGCTATGATGAAAAACAATTTGAGTAATAAAGGTTCCTGCCTCGCCGGCTTTAGCTAAGTATAAAGCGCCTTGAGAAAGTTGAGATCCAATAAAAAGTAATCTATCTAAATTTGTTGTTAAAGAATTTAAACCAACAATTCTAGCTACTGGCTGGATTTGTCTTAAAATAGTTCTGCTTCTGGAAAAGCTTTGATAAGCATTTTGGGTTAGTTTTTCTGCTTGAGCAACTTGAGAAAAATCAGTTAAGTTGCTAGCCTTATTAAGATTTTGAAAACCACTATAAACTGAGAGGGCAAAAATGCCTGTAGAAAAAATTATTGGAATAATTAGTAAAGCAAAAATTATTAAAGCTATTTTAACTTTTGAAGAAAATCTAAATTTAAAAGATGGTTTAGGAAGAGAAAGTTTTGGTTTTAATTTAAAAGATGGTATTTTCAGTTGTTTTTTGACAGTTTTTGTTGATATTGGAGACTTAGCAGGCTTTATGCCTAAATTGTCTAAAGAAATTTTTTCTTGTGGGAGGGATGATTGATGAGGTTGTTGGCTTTGTTGGAGAATCTCTTGATTTAAATCCCCCTCCTTGCCTGTTTCCAACCATTTAAAAGTTTTATTAATCCCCTGCTCTAAGTTGATTTTTGGCATCCATCCGAGATTGTTTTGAGAATTTAAAATTTTCTCAGAAAGACTGGTTGGGCCAAGTTGATCAGTATCAGAAACAAACTTAATGTCTAAGTGTTTTGATTTAAATATTTCTTTGAATTTATAAGCCAGATTCAGAAGAGTTATTGATTCTGGATTTACTAAAGTAAATATTTGGTCAGTTGAGCTTTGAGAAAACATGGCTTTAGTTAAACCATAAACAATATCAGAGATGTAAACAGGACGAAGAGGCTTGAGTCCATTGCCGGGAATTTTTAAAAATTGATTTTTCTTTACTGCTAAAAATAATTTGGCAAAATCATTGCCAGTTTTAAAATCCATGCGAGGACCATAAACAAGACCTAGACGAACAATGCGAGTATTAAGATCATCTCTGTCTGAATATTCAAAGGTGAGAGCTTCAGAAAAACGCTTGGCCTCATGATGAGAATACTTTTCTTCTTTGCTGTGATCTTGACCAAAATACTTAGCAACACTTGTATTAGAAATAAAGCCGGAAAAAATATCAGCAGTTGAGGCAAGTAAATATTTGGCATGATGCTTTTTGGCAATTTCCAATAATTGTTTTGTTCCAAGAGAGTTTACCAGAAGTGTTTCCAGACTAATGTCAAGACCGTTGGTATAAGCTTCAATGCCGGCTAAATGGAAAACATAGTCGAGATTAGGAAGGGGAGATTTTAAAGGATGATTAATGTCGTGTTCTAAAAAAATAAATTTCTTATTATCAAGTAAGTGAGCAATGTTGTCTTTTTTTCCAGTGGACCAATTGTCAACAGCATAAACTTTGCAGTTTTGATGAATTAAAACATCACATAAATGAGAACCAATAAAACCAGCTGCTCCAGCAACAAGAGCACTAGGTAAACTAGAAGAAGATTTTGATGCAAAAGTTTTTTTAGCCATGGACAGACCTCTTATTTTTCATATTAGCTGATAAACGCCCCAAGAGCAAGGTTTTTGCTGCGGGAAATTCATTCCTCTCTTTTGGATAGAAAACAGCCTAGAATATTAAAGATTGGGGTAGATTTAATATTAAGATTATTGTTATTACTTTTATTTTTAATATATTTCTTGAGTATGTTTAAATTTGTCTTCCTCAATAAGCTGTCATTTTTTCGTCATTACATTATTATGTGAAATAGATATGAGGCAACAAAAATCTAGTTGAAAAAATACTTATTGAAATAAAAACTGTCCTATATGTTTAGGATTACTGTCTGTCTAGGGCTTGATTAAGAAGACTGTCTGCTTGAGTATTTTTCTCTCTTGGAATGTTGGTGTATTTGATTGATAGTCCAAGTTCTGCTTCTAATTGGCGGATGTAAATTATTTGCTGGCGCATGTTGGAATTTTTAACTTTCCAAAGCCCATTCAGTTGATTAACCACTAAGGCTGAATCAAGAAAAAAATGACAAAACTTTAAAGATTCAAGTTTAGGTTTATTGGCAATAAGCCAAGTAAAAGCAAAATTTAAAGATTGGTATTCAGCAACATTATTAGTGGCAATTCCTATTTTTTTTCCAAACTTATGAATTGTTTTTCCTTGACTATCTTTAATAATACCCCCGATTGCTGCTGGGCCAGGATTGCCTCGTGAACCTCCGTCAGTAAAAATATTAATGTTCATTTTCTTCCGCCGGAGTTGGTTCTTCTAAGATATCTTCTTGTGGCGGCTGGGCTGATAAATCATTCTTAGGTTTAATAATTAAATGGCGATTGTTGCCCTCTCCCTCTGATTCAGTAACAACCCATTTGTTTTTTGAAAGATAATCATGAATAATTCTGCGCTCAAATGGATTAAGATTGAAAAGAGCAATTGGTTCTCCGGAGAATTTAACTTTCTGAGCTGTGTTTTGAGCCATTGTTTCAAGAGATTCCTGTCTTTTTTGACGATAGTCTCCGATATTAACTATAACTCTTGTCCAAATTTTTGTTTGTTTGTAAAGAAGTATTCCCAAAATTAATTGAAGGGCTGCTATAGATTTGCCATGATATCCAATTAAAATACCTGTGTCAGCATCGTCGAGTTGAAGATCAATGTTAACAATATTATTATCGTCTGTAGAAACAGTTAAGATTTTTGGAGTAATTTCTAATTGAGATAAAAGGCTTTCTGTTATTTTTTGAGTTTTTTTTTCCATATCAGCTGTTATTGTCTTTTCTTTTTAATAAAAACTGCTGACAAGCCATAAAAATAGAAAAGGTGAGCCAATAAAGAACTAGGCCTGAAGGAAATTTAAAACCAATAAATAAAGTCATTACTGGCATAAAATAAAGCATTTGTTTCTGCATGGAGGCGGCCATATCGTCAGTTTGCTCTTTGGTTTTTGCTGCCTTAACTGTTGTTGCTTGAGCAGCTGGCATCATTAATTTTGAAGAAAAAAACTGAGAGGCGGCAGCGGCAATTAAAAATATCCCTGGTAATTTATCAATAGTAAAAGAAAAAATCTTTATGGCAGGAATTGTAAAAACATCTGGTTTGGTAAGATCAAGATAAAGAAATTTTGTATTAATAACGTCTCCTTTGGCAAATTGTAAAGGAGAATAAAGAACTTTATTTAAATTTTCAATAATATTTCCATTGGCTGTTAAAACTTGATTAAATGCTTGGAATAAAGCAATTAAAATAATAATTTGAATTATCTGAGGGAGGCAACCACTGGCGGGATTAACTCCATGTTTTTGATAAAATTTGAGCTGTTCTTTAGCAAATTTTTGACGATCTTTGCCATATTTTTTCTTAAGTTTTTCTATCTCTGGCTGAAGCTGTTTAAGTTTTTGAGCAGATTTTAAAGAAGGAAGAGTAAGAGGAGTAAGGGCTCCGCGGATAAAAATAGTTAAAGCAATAATGGCTAATCCAAAATTTTGAGCAAAAATCTGATAAAACAAAATTAAAGCATTAACTATTGGTTGATAAAGAAGAGTATTCCACATAAATTAGCTTAATGGGTCTTGGCCTCCTTTAGACCAAGGATGACATTTAATAATTCTTTTTAGACCGATAAAAGAACCTCTTAATATACCATATTTGGCAATAGCCTTATAAAAATATTGAGAACAAGTTGGTTTAAATTTGCAAACTGGACGAAATGGAAAACTTTGATAAAGGCGAATAAGTCTAAGGATTATTTTTTTCATTTTTTAAAATTTTGGCGCGGATAAATACAGACTGGAGAGCTGATTTAATTTGAGTTAATGATTTGTTTCTAATAGCTGGTTTAGCAAAAAGAAGAAAATCGTGATTAGACTGAAGAGAAGGAAGATAAAAATTAAGGGCTTGGCGAAGAAGGCGCTTGATACGATTGCGAACTACTGCTTGTTTAGAAATTTTAGTAGAAACTACTATAGCAGCTCTAAAAACTGGTTTTGGGCTTAACCTTTTTTTAAGTTTAATGTTAAAAAATACGTGCTGGTAGTTGATTTTTGATTTAAGCAAGGCTGGAAAAGAATTCCCTGGCAAGCGATGTTTAGAAGACAACATAGAAAGATTGTTTATACTGTAAGCTTAGTTCTTTTTTTAAGACGGCGTTTTTTTAAAATTTTTTGACCGCTTTTAGTGGCCATGCGAGATTTAAAGCCATGTTTTCTTGAGCGACGGCGTTTTGATGGTTGATAGGTTCGTTTAGGCATAAGATTAGCTAGTATAAACTATTTAGGGTTTTTAATAAAGGGATTTTCGGGTAAATTGGGTGTTGACGAGCTGTGGATAACTTAGTAGGGTAGAAATATGCGGGCAGAAAGTTTGTGGACAGCAGTCCGAACCGAACTAGAATTATCTTTATCTCCTGGGAATTTTGCTACCTGGATTAGACCAATTTCTCTTACGGGGTTAAAGAAAATAAACAAAAATTCTTTTTTAGCAGAAATCAGCTGTCCTTCTGTTTTTCATAAAAATCAAATAAGTGATCGCTATTTAGGACAAATACAAAAAATTTCAGAAAAAACTTTAAAGAAAAAGTGTGAAATAGAGCTGTTGATAAAAAGAGAGAAAAGACCTGTTGAAGAATCAAAAGAAGGTCTTTTTGCAATTGACAGAGAAGAACAAATAAAAGCTGCGTATGATGTGTCTTTTACTAAAACTGGATTGTCAGAAGGTTTAACTTTTGATAATTTTGCAGTGTCAACCAGCAATGAAGTGGCTCATGGAGCGGTTAAAACAGTGTCAAAAAAGCCAGGACAGGTGTATCCTTTAATTTTTTTATATGGTGGGGTGGGAGTGGGGAAAACACACTTGATGCAGGCAGTAGGACATAAAATTCTTAAAAAAAACCCTGATTCTAGAGTAGTTTACTGCACTGGAGAAGAATTTACTAATGAAATTATTGAAGCAATTAGAGGAAAAACAACTGCTAATTTTAGACAAAAATATAGGAAAGCTAAAATTCTTTTATTAGATGATGTTCAGTTTATAGGAGGAAAAGAAACTGTTCAGGAAGAATTTTTTCATACTTTTAATGCTGTACAAAAAGAAGGAGGTCAAACCATTCTTACAAGCGATAGACTGCCTAATGAAATTGTTGGATTAGAAGACAGGTTAAGATCAAGGTTTGAAGGAGGGCTGACATTAGACATTCAAGCTCCTAGTTTTGAATTAAGAACAGCCATCTTATTAATTAAGGCCCAGCAAAAAAATCTAGAACTGCCAATGGCTGTGGCCCAAGTGATTGCAGCTAATATAGAGTCAACAAGAAAACTTGAGGGAGTTTTAATGAGGCTTACAAGTGAAATGGCAACAAGAAAAGAACCATTAACAAAAGAGCTGGCAATGGCTCTGATAGGAAGAATTAATGGGGAAGTTCGTGGTTTGAAAAAAAATATTTCTTCAAAAAAAATGATTGATGTTGTGGCAAAATATTATCAGTTAAAAATAGGGGAAATTAAAGGCAGTAGAAGGCTAAAATCTGTTGTTGTTCCCAGACAAATAGTTATGTATTTATTAAGAAAAGAGCTTCAGATTCCCTTAAAAGAGGTTGGCAGAATACTTGGAGGAAGAGATCACAGCACTATTCTTCATGGAGAAGAAAAAATCTCCAAGCTTTTACCTGAGTCTGAACAACTAAGAATAGACATAACCACAATTCGTCAACAATTATATGGAAAATAGTGGAAAACTTTTATTAAGTGAGGATAAGTACCTATGATTATCCACAAATATAAAGATATCCTGTTTTTATCCACAAAAATATCCACTGAATTTATATGAATTATAAACAAGAAAAAGAGGCGAAGATTTCAGAGAAAATAAAGGGTATAATCCAATTATCCAAACAGACTACTACTACTACTACTAAATAATATATTAGAATAAACTATATGAAAATTTCTTTACTTCAGGAGAATTTAGCAAAGGTTGTTGGAATAACAAGCAGAATGGTGGCAAGTAAAGCTCAATTGCCTATTTTGTCTAATATTTTATTAAAAACAGAAAAAGGAAAAATTAGGTTGGCAGCGACTAATTTAGAAACAGGAATAAATTTGTGGATTGGAGCTAAAATTGAAAAACAAGGGGGAATAACAGTTCCAGCAAGAATTTTTGGAGAATTAGTAAATTCTCTTCCTCAAGATACAGTGACTATGGAAACGGAAGAAGATAAATTAAAAATTAGCTGCGGATCAGTGAAAGCTGTTATTAATGGAATTGGGGTTGAAGAGTTTCCAAAAATGCCAACAATGAAAAACAAGAAAAAAGAAGAGTTTTTTGAAATAGATGCAGAAAAGTTAGCAAAGATAGTAAAAAGAACAGCTTTTGCGGCTGGAATTGATGAAGGAAGGCCTATTTTTACAGGAGTAAAAATGGAGATAAAAAAGAAAAATATAAGATTGGCAGCAACAGATGGATATAGGTTGAGCATTGGAAAGATAAGGGGAGTTTCAGGTGTTAAAAAAGAAAGAGAGTTGGTTATACCAGCAAAAGCGTTGATAGAAATGGTGAAAATAATGCTTGATACAGGAGAGGGAAAAACTAGAGAGAAGAGAGAAAAAATAAGAATGGTGGTAACAGACAAGGGGGCACAAATGATTATGGCAGGAAAGACAACAGAAATTGTTACAAGGTTGATAGAAGGAGAGTTTCCGGACTTTGAAAAAATAGTTCCAGCCAGTTCAACCACACAGATAGAATTAGACAAAGAATCTTTACTGAAAGCAGTTCGGTCAGCAGCAATATTTGCCAAAGACAGTGCTAATATTGTTAAGTTTAAGATAGAAAAAAATGGATTAAAAATTGGAGCTAATGCTCCTCAAGTTGGAGAAAATGAGGTTGGGGTTGAGGGAAAAAAAACAGGAGATGATGGAGAAATTGCTTTTAATTGTAGATATTTACTAGAAATGTTAATGGCAATAGATGGAGAAAGAATGACATTGGAAATAGGAGGAGCTTTAAACCCAGGAGTTTTTAAAATTGTAGGAGATGAAGACTTTTTGCATATTATTATGCCGGTGAGGGTACAAAGTTAGCGTTTAGAGGCTAGAGGAGTTGAATGAGGAGGTTTGGCAGTAGGGTTGATAGGGGGAGCGGCTGTTTTAACTGATTGAGTTTTAAGGTCCTTCATTTTTAAAATTTCACGAGGATCACTGGTAATAAGCTGGTGTTCCTCGGGAGAAGAAACAACGCGAATAGCAACATGGTTATTGCCAGCAAAAAGAATGCCATGGCCAATATTAGCTCCTAAAAGAAGTCTTTTTTCGCCCTCAGATAAATAAAAGGTTTTAGTAAGTTTTTCAATAGCGGCAGGGGATTGCTTCATTAAGATTTGAATTGAAGAATTAGTAACAATAGCTTTGCCATAATCTGTTGCCAGAAAATCTTCAACATCCTGAGTGATAGTAGTGAGTCCAAGGTAATATTTTCTAGCGCGTTTAGCCATAGAATAAAGAAAAGAAGCAGAGTCAGGATATTTCATCATATACCAAGCCTCATCAACAATAAGCAAGCGTCTTTTTAAGTCTTTTTTAATTCTAGTCCAAATATTATCAAGAATAATAAACATGGCAATTGGACGAAGAGCGTCTTCAAGCTTTTTAATAGAAAAAACAGTAAAAGTGTTGTTGATTTCAATATTGGTGGGTTGGTCAAAGATTCCTCGAAAAGAACCTTTAACAAATTTTTCTAGGCGGGCAGCTAAAGATTCAGCAGTAGATTCTTCCATTCCAATAAGAGTTTTATAGAGGTCTTCTAATAGTGGAGGCTCTTTTTTTTGAGTAGCAGGATCAGGGGTAATACCTTTTTGTTTATAGGTAAGAATAAGGGCGCGATCAAGAAGGGCTTCTTCTTGGGGCGTAAGTTGACCCATAATGGTTTTGAAAAGAGAGTGAAGGGAAAGAATTTTTTGACTAAGCTCGTTTTCTCCTTCTTGGTAAGCCTGAGATAAGTCAAAAGGGTTGATTTTTGATTGAGAGTTGTAAGAAAAGTCAATATATTGACCACCAACAGCTTCACATAAAACCTGATATTCGTTTTCAGGGTCAATAATGAGTACTTCAGTGTTAAACATAAGAGATCTTAAAGCTTCTATTTTAATTAAATAAGATTTTCCGGCGCCTGATTTAGCAAAAACAACAGAGTTGGCATTTTCAAGAGAGAACCTGTCGAGGATAATGAGAGAATTGTTGTGTTGGTTGATTCCATAAAGAATTCCTTGATTTTGAGTGAGTTCGGAGGAAGTAAAAGGAAAAGTGGTGGCAAGAGAGGTGGTGTCCATGTTGCGGGTGATCATTAAACGATCCTGAGCAGTGGGAAGAGTGGCTTTAAAAGCATCTTCCATTTGCAGACTGGCAGGTTTGGAAGTAATCATTAAAGAGCCGAGAGTGGCTTGAATTTGCTGGGAAATTTTATTAAGTTCTTTGAGGTCAAGTGAAGGAATAGTAATATAAAGACTGAATTGATAAAATCTTTCAGAGCCTTTAGCCAGTTGTTCCTGGAGAGATAGAGCGTCTTCAAGCTTAACTTTGGTGGAAATGTCAGCAATTTTGCCTTGCTCGGTGTCAGATTGGATTTCTGCCTCCATTTCACCAATTTTACGGCGAAGGTCATCCATGATGTTTTTTCCTTGAACAGGATAAATAAACATGGAGATATTAAGTGAATGCTGAAAGTTAATTAAGGGGGCGAGCCAGTTGGCATTAACGAATCTGGGGTAACCAGAAACAAAAAGGGTTTTAAAATATGTATTGTCAACTTTTAAATGACTGAAATCAACTTCAATAGCACCAGGAGCAATAATATCTTTGATAGAAGTAATACCCTGGGAAAGTTTTTGCTGAGAAGAAGGTGTGGTTGAAAGGGTTGCTTTTCCGGCAGGAGCTGTTGGTTTTTGCTGAGCCTGCTGGGGTTTTTGAATAGTTGGTTTTAGTCCGGGAATTTTTAATTTCATGAGGTTTTAGTTTTAGTTGATGGTTTGTCCCTTTGGGTCAAGACAGGCTTTTCTGAAGAAATAGCCGCTTGAACAATAGGGTTGTCATGTTTAGTATTACCACTAAAGTCAACAGAATTACTATGAGGATTATAGTAAAGATAAAAAAGTTTGATTAGTTCTGGGGTGACAAGCTGTTTGGCTTTAAGCCCTAGTCTTGTAAGCTGGCCAAGAATGTGGTCTCTTTTGGGAAAAAGGGAAGCTTTGGCTTTTTCAAGAATGTGTTCTTTGTCAAATGGAAGTCCTGGTTTTTTCTTAACAGCAGAGGATAAGGTAGAGGTAATGCCGAGTTCTAAAGCAGAAAAAGGAATGACAATATAGAATTTTTTGTCTAAGACTTCATTTTCTTTAACAATTTTTTGAATAAATTGACTATATTTTTGTAGTTGATTTTTTAATTTAGGGTTTTGGATTTTAACTTCTTGAGCTTGGAGAAGAGCTAGATAAGAAGAAACGTTCTTTCTTTGAGAGCGAATGATAATTTGGATAGGAAAAGTAAGAGAGTTTAAAAGGCCAGCGTAGGCGTAAATAATAGCGTCTTGTTCACCTTCTGATAAAAGACTGAAGTTAACAGCAGTGGTTTGCAGAACTAAGCAACATGAGCCATCTTTAAGTATGACTAAGTTGTCTTGAATGGTTTCAATGTCTAGGTGATCTTGGGTGCTGGATTTGATTGGGACAGCTGGCATATTAATTAAGAGCTTGTATTTTTAATGGAGGAATAACCTCATTTTTAGCTTCAAGTTTCATTATAGCAAAGCGGTAGTCTGGATGTTCAGCAGTGATGGCATAAATACCATCTGTTAATGGGGTGGCAATAAAAAATTGGCCGAGTTTATTGGATTTAAGAGCGCGGACGGGGTGATTTTTAGCATCCTTGATTTCCAGAATAGTACTGGGAATTATTTTCCCAGCTTTATCAAGAGTAATGCCAGAGATGAGATTGGGTTTTTGGGAAAACTGAGGAATAATGACGTCTTTAGCAAAAGAAACATTAGTTGTTGGAGTTGGCGGAGGCGGCGGGGCGGATGGTTTTAAAGGAATAGTTTTTTTTGGCCTGGGAGAAGACTTGGGTTTAGATATAGTTTTAGGGGCAGTTGTAGTTTTAGGTTTAGCAGGTGTTGTTTTGAGAACATCTGGCATAACTGCTAGTTTTGGTTCTGGTGGAGATTTATAAACAGTAATATGAGGAAGAAGACACATTTGAGGATGCATTAATTTGCGAATACGAATGCCTTTTATCAGAGGACTGATAGGAGTTTTTGGTTGAGGAATGGATTTTTTAAGAGGAGGAACTTTAGTTCCAAGAGCTCCGAAAAGGTTGGTGATATGAACAAGATATTTAGATTCAGCTTTTTCAAAAGCAGTGGAAGGTATTTGAGGAAGAGACTGAAGATATTCTTCAAGATTTTTTGATTGAGGAGCTGATATTTTTGTTGGTACAGGTAGAGGTTTAGATGGGGCAAGAAAGTCTATTTGTTTAAAAGAAGGTTTCCAAATAAATTGAGTGGGAGAATAGATGGACTTAAGAAAGTTTAAAATCCATTGATCTAAAGGGCGGTCTTCAAAAGGAATAAAAGCTAAGGCAAAACCAAGAAGGCCAAAAAAAGGGCCAAGGGTCCATTTAAAAAGAAAGTTGAGATTTGAAGAGAAAATGAGCCAGGCGAGAACTCCGCCGACAGCTAATTCAAGAAACTGCTTTAAAGTCATATTACCGACAAGACGGAACTTGTAGGTAGTAACATTTTGTGGGACAGAATGTTGCTGCATAGTATTATTAAATTACATTATAGAGAAGAAGAAGGAATAATTATAGCTCTATCCATTCAAGGGGAAGATTGGTGAGGTTATTTATTCCTTGTTGTTTAAACCATTCGATGGTTTGGTTTTTGGCTGGTTGATAGGGTGATTGTAGACTGATGATAAGAGTGCTGTTTTGGGAATTATAATTAATAGTAAATTCAGGTTTTATGATGGGTGTGGATTGGATAATTTTTTGAAGGGGGGATTGATTTGTGGTGTTTGGCTGATTTGGTAAAGAGAAAGCAGAAGAGGTTACGTTTGTTTGATATATTGATTGAGCAACAGGAATTCCGAGAGCACCGACACCAACAGCAGCAACAGCGTTGCTGGTGGCGGCGGGAATAGCGCCAATTAATCCACCACTGAGAAAACCGGCTGGTCCAAAAAGCAGAGTGCCGATAGCGGCAGGAATAGCAGCAATAGTCATCCAGTTCCAGCCTAAAAACGCTCCAATTCCAGCGCCAATAAGGCTGCCAGAGATAACACCGACAACAGCTCCAAGAGGTCCGCCGATAGAAAAACCGATAATGCCGCCAAGAATGGCCCCGCCGATGCTAAAAACAGAACCGCCAATAAAAGCTCCTAAAGCTTTAAGGCCGCCAAGAATGGTTTGAAAAACTTTAGCAGCCAAGCCGGCAGCGTCTTGACGGAATTTTTGTTTCTGAGTTTGTTTTTTAACCTTGTTGAAAAATCCTTTAGCAACAAGAAAAGAACCATGAATAATAGCTAGAGGAATACCTATAATAGTAGTGCTTTCTAGAATTAATGTGCCGGTAGTGATTAAAACAGCGCCTATTCCTTTGGTGGCAGTATGAGCAGCTAAGCGAACACCCATTTTAATCATAGTTAAACCTGTTTTTCGTATAAACCAACGGGTGGTGCGATTTTTAATACTTGTAAAACTCCATTTTTTCCTTAAAGATTTATTTATTGCTTGAACTAAATAAGTTTTTTGAAAAGTATTACGGATAAATTTGTTTTTAAAGGCAAGGGTGCGGACTTTTGTTTTAACTGATTGTTTAGTGTTAAACCAAGCAAGGTTAAGACGTAGGCGGGGAGCAATAAGCCAGCCTAAAGGAGTTTCTTGTTTGAATTTTTGGTATTTTTCTTGAAAATTATTATATTTTTCATTAACAGTTTGATAAAAACTATAGGGTTTAGTTAGGAATTTATTGGCTTGAGATAAAACTTGTTGGTGTTTTTCATAAATAGGATAGTAAAAATTTGTGGCAATGAAGACTTGAGGATAAAGTTCAAGGATGGTGCGATGAGTGCGAAGACTAAGCTTGTGCTTTGGATTTAAAGGGTTAAGAACAATTTTATGAATACGAGAGACTTGTGATTTAAGATGTTGAGGGAGGCGAGGGTTATCAGAAGTGAAGCCAGCTTTAGCATGAGCAAGAGCAATTGAGCTAACTTGTAAATGCTGGGCTTGAATAGAAGTTTTATTAGTAATTATAGGCCCTTCAGTAAATGGTCCTTGACGAGGTAGGGATTTAGTGGATTGTTGAATATGATTAATGAGTAGAGGGAGATGTTTTTGTTTGATTTTTTGACAAAATTGATGAAGTTGATTAGGTCCGAATTTGGTTAAATTTTGATTTTGAATTAAAACTTCCTGAGAATTATCTAAAACTTTTTCAATTGTTTCTTTGCTGGGATTATTAAGAGTTGCTTCTTCAATAGCTTTAATAACAGCAAGAGTATCAAAGCGGTTTTCAATTCCAAAATTATCACTTTTTTCTTCTAGGATAGAATTAACTAATTGTTCTTGGGTATTGTTAGTTTGTGTTTTTTCAAGCTGATGAACAGCCTTGGCTATTTCTTGAGCTTGGAGAGGATCAAGAACAGACTGTATTCTTTTAATTAATTCTTTTTCTTGTTTAGAGTCAAGAAGATTGTTGAAGTTTTGGCGAACTTCTTTAGTAAGAAGAATAGCTTGTTCAATAGAGGTTTCAACAGCCTGGACATATTCTTGTTTATCTAGGTTGGGATATTGTTTAAGTTCTTGGAAAATATGATATGGTATTAGGGTTTTAGCATATTTAATGAGTTTTTGACGGTCTGCAGAGGGAATAGTTGTTGATAAAGATTTTTCTAAAGAAAGTTGGATTTGTTTAGAAACTTCATCTTTAGCAGAATTAATAATTTTTAAAAGACGAGTTTTTTGTTCTAAGGCAGTGATAGAAGAAGTATCGGGCATATATTTAGTATACCAAAGAGAGATGGCTATAAGGTCAAAGGTTAAGATTGAGGAGTTTTAATGACAGTGTATAATATACAGATACATTATGAGTAATGATGTTGAGAGTGGAACTGGAGGAGTAGAAAGTACTGCCAAGGGGAAAGAGGCAGTTAAGGTGGTGGTGGATTTAGACGGTAAAGAGATGGAGGAAGTAGTGAAAAAAAAGTCAGTAGTGACTGTGAAAAAAATATTAGAGGAGGCAAAAGAAAGATTGGAGGAATCAGCAAGAGAGATAAAAAAGGATTTGGGAGAAAAGTTGGCAGCGGGGGGGGAACATAAAAGAGAATTGGATAAATTTATTGAAAATATGGAAATGGAAGCAAGGGGTATTGAGGGGAGAAAAATAAGTGATGAGGAGAAATTTAGTGCCTTAGAGGAATTAAAGGAAAAAAAGAAAGAAGAGTTGAGAGGGAAAATTGAAGCTTGGCGGAAGGCAGAAGAAGAAATAGGTGATAATGAGTTGGAAAAAAGAGCAGGGGAAGAGGAGAATGAGGGAATTAAAAAAAGAGCAGAAGAGGCAGTGAGTAGGATTATTGGATTAAAGAGAAAAATCAAAAGATTAGACACATTAAAGAGAAAGGTGGAGGAGGCTAAAGGAGAGGCAGTAAGTGATTCAAATCAAGAAACTGAACAGCAATTAAAGACAGCAATAGTAAGATTTACAGAGAAATATAATGAAATAGCAGGGGAAATACGAGGAATAGCAAAAGAAACGCAAGAGATGGCAAGTGAAATTGAGAAATTGGGGGGGCGGGCAACTGATTATACTGGATTGGAATATAGTTTGGAGGAGAGAATTAATAGAACAATAAGAGAAAAACAGACAAAATTACCAGGAGCAAAAAAAGCGATTGATTTAAAAGATAAGGTGGAATTACTTAAAGTACGAGCTTCTGGTTCTGAAGCAGGTGTTGAGTTTAGAGATCAAGAATTTGCTCTGATTTTATCAGAGATAAGACAAGCGAGAGAAGAAGGAGAGATTAGTGAAGGTTTAGCTGGGAAAATGAAGGAAGATATAACAAAGGCAATGAAGAAAGTAGGTGTTTTAAGGAAGGCGAGAGAAGTAGAAGAAGAAAGAAAGAAAGGAAAAGTACAGATAGCAGAAGAAAAGAAAGAGCGCATGAGAAGAATTTTGGGAGAATGGGGATTACCAGCGGCAGATGTAGAAAGATTAGCGGAGATGAGCGGGGGAGACTATAACAAATTAAATGAAATAATTGGAGCTGCTGGAGATGATGTGGTTGTTAATACAGATACAATAACAAAAAAAATGGAGAGGGATCCTAAAGTTATTGATGAAAGAATTAAGGTGATTGAGGCAGTTAGAAATGGCAATTTTTTTGAACAGTATCTTGCTTGGGGGAAAACAGTTGAATCACCTTTTAGACAAGAAAGAATGTTAGATGATGCTAAACGAGAGATTGTAGCTATGGCAATTCATAGAAGGGAAACAAAAGGAGGGGAAAAAGCAATAACAAGAGAAGATGTAGAAGCTTGGGTGTTAGAGAAATTTAGTAGAGTGATTGCTGGTGGTGAAGAAAGTACAGGATATTCAGCTAGACAGTTTTTAGGGGAAATATCAGGAATATTGGAAGCTAGAGATTTAGATTTTAAAGGATTATTGAAAAGAGATGAGGCGCAGGCGAGAGCTAGGATGGAAACTAATCTTGCTGAAAAATTTATTAAAGAGTACAGGGAAGGAATAGCAGAGGTTTTTGGAGATAGTGATAATGAGCATGTGGTTCGGGCGAGTAATGATTTTAGGGAACAGATGACAGCAGTGATTGTAATTAATGAATTGAGAAATGCTTATAAACGATCAACGTCGCCTGAAGATATGATGAGAATTTCGGCAGCAGTTGACACAAGTCAGATGGCTTGGGTAATGGATTTGGAGAGTACGAGAAAAGCGGTTAGCGGCAGATTGGCATTTTATGAGGTAGAAGTGGATACAGAAACAGGCGTGAGAAAAAGTTTAAGTTTAGGAGATTTTAATGATGAAAAGTTAACTAGCAGTGTGGTAGATCAGCTACATACAGGGGAGATTAGTAGAGGAGGAGTGAAAATGGTAATAGAGGTTGATGGTGAAAGATTTGAGATAGAGCCAAGTGATTTTGGTAAATTATTGCAAATAGAAGATCAAGAATTGTCATTGCAAGTAGGAGATGTAATGGATATTTTAAACCAAGAAAGATTTGCCAGTGGTGTTTTGAGTTCGAGAAGTCATGTGAGAGATAAAATGAAAAAAGAGGCAGTAAGAGAAGCAATGATGGTGGGATTGGGTTTGGTAGATATTGATGGAGAGATAAATATGGAAAGGGTTAAAAAATTGGTGAAAGCTAGATATGGTGAGGGGGCGAGTTTAAAACTATATAGTTCAGAGAGTGGAGAAAATTTAACTCAAAAAATGAGCCAAGTAAGATTAAGAATGATAATGGAAAAAGTAGGAGAAAATCCAAGGATAAAGCATACAGTCAGTGGGGAAAAAGTATTGAGATTAGGAGAAGGAAAGGAAGAGGATATTTCTATGGTTATAGGTGGGGTTAGAGAAGCAGGACATAGTCTTGATGATATAGAAAATGAGTATAAAATGGTGTTTAAATTAGCTGAAGGAATGTGGAATTTTACAGGATTGTCAATTGCTCATTGGGATAAACAACATTTGGGAGATAGTAAAGACTGGCATAGAAAGGTTTTGCATTTTGTTAAATATTGCCATATTATGGGTATAGGGCCAGCACATTTGCGAGAGCATGTAAGTACTGATTATCATGATTTTGTAACCAGAAGGTTATCAGAAATAGTGCCGGAATTGTTTGATGAAAGCATTATTTTCAGAAAAGGTAGAGATGGGAAGGTTGAAGGAGATGAGAAGGTTGAAGGAACTGACAAATTTGAACGAAAAGAATTAGTAAAGTTGTTGGTGAAAGATAGAGATGGATTTTTCCTATGCAGGCAAAGAATGTTGGGGATGTTTGGTGAATATAGAAGGTTGGAAAATAAAGGTGAAGGTAAAGGGAAAGAGTGGCTGCGTAATATTTTAGAAGAAAAAGCTCAATATAGATTTGGAAGGCATAAAGGAACAAGGTTAGTGAATAGACATTGGGAGGATATGACAAATTTTGACTGGACAAAATCTTTAAAAAGAGATGGAAGATTAATAGAAGGGATTCCTGAAAAAGAAACTAATGGTTTTAATGGTATTTATTGGTTTGCTAAGAAGCAATATAATTATGCTAATTTGAGTTGGGGAAGAGGGAAAAGGCCGACTGATAATCTTTGGAGTCAGAGATTATATAAAGAAGCTCAGTATTTATTTTCAGGAGAGAAAACTAGAGGAGCATGGATTCCTTGGTTAGGAACAAATCCAGAATCAATAAATGGTTTAATTCAGGTAATTAAAATGCCTGGATGGTATGGGCAACCAGATTTGAATAGAAAAGGGCAGTTGATGTTAAGGAAGTGGCATGAATATTTTTCTAATAGATGGTTGCCTATAAAAACACCGAAGATGGATATGCATGATAATACTACAAGTGAACATGAAAATGGATCTGATGTTTGGGATGGAACATTAAATTATGAAAAAGAAACAATAGCTCTTGGAGCTTGTTTAGCTAGAAAAAGAGGATTAAAACCTTATACGGCTGGTCAATTTGCTGAAGTAGTAAATCAGATGCAAAGAGCAGGATTGTTTACATCACTTTATGCAAATGAAATGAGGCGATGGGTATCAGAATTGGGAGGGTGGACAGAATTTATTGATACACAGGTGGATAAAATAGAACCTGGAATAGTGAGAGCACCAGTGAATTTATTAAAATCTTTGTTTCTTGGTTTTAGTGTAAATAAAGAAAAATTGGGTGTATTAGGACCATTGTGGTTTTGGGATGAAAAGAGATTTCCGGGAGTATTTGGACTTTTGTGGAAATTGTTTGATATTATTTGGTCTGATTTTAGGCGAAGTTTAGGAGATATTTTAAGAGGAATGGTTAAAGAAACAGAAAAACAAATAGGAGAGGCTGTTAAAGAAGGAGGACAGTAGTTTTAGCCTCCACCACTAGGGGTTTCTTTGCTCATATGTTTGCCAAGTTGTTGAGCTTGATATGTTGCTTGGCGTCTTTGAGCTCGAGATTCGCGCCAGCTGGAAATAATAGAGCCAGGGAAGACAGCAGCAGCTTGGCCGATACCGGCCATAGCAGCCTGACCAGCAGGAAGGGCAGGTTTGGCTTTGAGAAGTTCTTGAATCATTTTGACAACCTGGGGAAGCATAAGAATTATACCTAAGCCAATAATATGAGTAATATTATTAGGCTCACCAGTAAAATTGATTAAAGGAGGGGTGAAAAAAGAACTGGTATTGCTAGGATTATTGTCAAGAATCAAAGTGCCGATGAGTATAAGGATAACAGTGGCAGGAAAAGCAGAAGCATTGGCAATAAGGTTTTTAACCCAGGAACTAAAAGTATTAGCAGTAGGAAGGGCATTAAAAAGAAGCATAATAGGACTAAAAATAACCTGAATGATGATATTGATGTAGGCAATGATTAATTGAAATAGGAGTTTGAATAAACTGAAAACAATAGCAATACCAATGATTAATTGAACAATTGCTCCGGTTAGGTCACTACCGACAGTAGCTTCAACGATTTTACTTTTACCAAAAATGCCTCCTGTTAGGTCAGCAAAATTGTCACCAAATGAAGTAGCAATTTTTACAGGGCTGAAGTTTGAGAAAAACTGGAAAATATTGTCATTAAAAAAATCAGCTATTTGATAATTAGTATTATTAAAAGTATTAACAGCAAGATAAATAAAGACATAGATGAGGTCAAGGATAAAGCCGGCTATAGCATAGGAAAAAGTAATAAGAATAAGAGTGATGACTAATTTAGGAAGGGCTAATTGTAAACTGACAGCAGTTTGAGGATTAAGTTTGGCGCGAAACATAATCATAAAACCAATGACTGTAAAAATAATGACAAAGCAAGCATAGGCAATATTTCTAAAAGTCTGCCAAAGAGACATAATGCCTTTAAGGCCAGTATAACCAGCGCCAGGGCTTTGAGCATAAACAGGAGAAGTTAAATTAAGACGGGAGCCGAGATCAGCCAGATATTCGACTGAGCTGGCTGGAGGTTGAGTGACAATACTGGTGATAGAGTTGCTGGCAACTTGAATGACGCTGGTGTTATTGACTTGATTAGATACTTGTACTCCTTTTACTGATCCTGTTGGTCCAAAAATACCATAAATTAAACCATGGAAAGCATTAAGAAGAGAGGCGGCGTCAAATAATTTTTTATGGAAAGGTCCTTGTTCGACTTGTTCTTGATACTCTTCTATATTAGAAGTCCAATAGCCACCATTACTGCGTCGAGGGTCGAGATCTGCAAGAACAGGAGAGGAAGGTATTATGAGAAAAATAATTAGGAAAAGAAATAGAGAGGAGAGCAGTTTCATGGTGAAATCAGTATAACATAATTAAAATTTTTTATTAATTAATTTTAAGGGTAAAAGAAGAGTAAGATTGAGGGAAAGAGTGAGAAGGAAAATGGTGGAGATAAGAAGAAGAAGATTGGAAAAATAAGAAACTATACTGACTGGCAGATTTAGATTAGTAAGTTTAAAAATACCAAAGAAAAGAAGAACAAGAATAATTGGCAGGCCAGCGGCTTGAAGATCTGAGGCAGAAGAAAACATGGTGTTGGAGATAGTAAATAATAAATAAAAAATAATTAATAGGATAGTTATGGGAGTTTGAGAGATGGTTTGGAAGAGTTGAGGGATAAAATTAGTTAGAGAAAGGGTGGCGGGATTAAGATTTAAGCCAAAGAAAAGCAAGCTCCAAAGAGTGAAAGTGCCGAGAATGAAAGGGGCTGTGCCAATGAGAGTGAGGCGAAGAGGATCAGCAGAGGAGATTTGAGCAGAACCAAGTTTAATCTTATTGTTTTGGAGTTGGGGTTTGAGGGAGAGATGACCAGTGCGAATTCGGAGAAGTTCAGCTGAAAGAATGTGGGCAAATTCATGGAGAAATATGCCAGGAAGAAGAAGAAAGAAGAAAAGATTTAAAGCAGTTGATTGAGAGCGAGTAATGCGTAGAAAAAGTCTGATAATATGGGAGAGGAGAGTTTTGGAGGAGAGGTAGAGAAAAATGGTGGAAGTTATAAATAAGAGGACGGAGATAAACATATGGTTAATTTAAAAGTTTTTATAATAAATTAAATTCTTTAATCCATGTTTCTGCGGTTTCTTGAATGTATTGACGACCACCGAAGATGAAATATGTGTCTTTAAGATCTATATTTTCTTCTTGGAGAAGAGATTTGATTTTTAAAAATGATTCTTTAAAAGCAGTTGCGTAAGGATTAATATCTTCATTAGTTGAAGCAGAATGATAATTAATACCATATATATCAATATGAATAAGATAATTTGGATCGTTTGGAAGAATATAAATATTTATAGTTGTTGGTATATTAACAGATGTGGAAAAATTTTCTATATAAATAGGGAGATGTGATTTGAGAGTTTTTTTAGCTTGAACGGCAGTTTGAATTTTAATATTTGAATCATTAGAAGGAGAAGTATATTTAGGAAGAGTAAAATCTGATGAGATTGGTGGAGTTTGTTTAATTAATTCATCAAATGAACTTGGTTTAGTTTTAGGTAAAGTAGTTGGCTTAGGTTTAAAATTAAAAAAACTAATAAAAAGAATAAATAATGTTCCAATTATTACAATAAAGAGTTTTCTTTTTTGATTAAAAATAGTTTTGAGTTGATTTAAGTTAATTTTCATTGTTTATGAGATAAATAATAATCTAAAGCAACAACGAGAGTTCCTGGAGAATTGTACTCTTGAGGAGTACACATGGTTCTGTCTAGGCAATAAAGAAGATACATATCTAAGTGACTATTATCATACCAAGCCATAGAGTATGGATCATCTTGCCCTTCAAATGAAGTAGGACAAAATGAAGGAACAGTATATGGATATACAAAATCATATATGGTTTTATTGTAATTTTGGGCACAAGTTTCTCTACAGCTAAGATTACAACAATTTTCAAAAGGACACGTGTCATTATTGGTTTTAGCGTAACTACAAGAATATTGACTGTTACAGTTTGAATTACCTCCGCCATTATAGCGAGATAAAGCTTTAGCTAGTGTTTCTATATTAGGAATAGAGCCTCCAGTCTTACCTTTTAAAGCATTACCTGCATAAATAGCTGTTTCTAATAATGTTGTAAAAACTTTGCCGCCAGCATCTGGTTCTGGAGTTCCTAGTGGTCTACCGCTTACAAGTGATTGATTAGGATTATTTCCTCCTTCTCTAAAATGAATACCAGCAAGAACTTCACAAGGAACTCCTGTTTGTTTTTCAGCTTCAACATAAACATTAACAACTTCTGGAGTTAGCCTAGAGGCAATATAGACATCAAAGAAAGATTTGGCTTTAGAACTTGTTTGAGAAGGAATGCCTCCTAATTTAGAAAAAGCTTCTCCGGTACAAAGACCATCAGGAACAGTTCCACCTCCATCGCCTCCCCCTTCTCCTCCACATTCTGGACTTAAATCGTATTCTTTTCCAGCGGAAGGTTGAAGTTTGGTAATGAGTTTTTGTTTTTGACAGTGAATCCAGCCAAGGTATTTGTAATAAAATTGAGCAGGATTGGCGGATTTTTTAAATCCAGCTTGTGCAGAACCAGCATCAAAACTATAAGCAAGATTAGCTGAACCAGTTCCAACAGCAGGCCAGTTTTCTGGAGGTTCATTTTTAATTTCATCAGCAGTTTTAAAAATATTAAAAAGAGGAGTAGGACCAGAGACTAAACGATTCATGATATTGTTGAGAAAAGGAGTATAAGTGAGAAGATAATTAGGGTTGGCGCGAGCATCTTTGTTGACTATACAAGTACTTTCGTCTTCCAGATTACAGATGGTAATGCCAGTTTCAGGATGAGTAGTTGAACTCCATGTTTCGCATTCATGATGAGTTTGATTACAATCATTAGTGGTGAAGGTATTTTCATCATAAAAGGGATTATTAATTTCTCCTGTGGTGTAGTTAGTGGTAGTGGTAAATTGACTATCTTGAGCTAAGTCTCCTGAAGAATAAATAGTGTTGTTTATTGGATCACAAACTGGACCATGAGTTTCAGGATTAGTCCATTCACTTTTGTTTTTATCTGATTTAAACCACCATTCAATATTTTCGTTTTCTGGCCATTGAGACATATCGGTCCAGGGATCATTGTTCCATTGGGATTCTAATTTGGGAGATAGATTATAGTTATAGGAGTGAGTTTTTTGAGGAGTTAATAGGTTGTGGAGAGCGCTGGTAAGCTCATAGGTGCGGGCAAGATTAGGGTGAGTGACATCTTGTATATCACCGTCTTGATTTGTTTGGTCTGGTTCAGTGATAGAGACAACGTAGCCTTTAGTGTCTTCGCGGGAAAACATAGGTACATAAGGCCAGAGTTGGGCCCATTTACCAGGGTGAATAATTTGTTGACAGATAGAGGGAGAATCGATAGAGGAAGAATCACAGATTTCTTCAATATGGCCGCCGTCTTTTATTTCCCAAGCAGTGTAGCTAGATTGATACTGGTTGAAGTCAGTAAACTTTTCTGGTAAAGGAGCCCAGTTATTGACAAAGTCTTTGAGGGTGATTTCTTGACCTTGTTTATAATCAACAACTTTGTTTTCTGCATTATCCCAATAGGCGACAGTATAGTTATGGATTGATTGGGAAGCAGGGGAAAAACTATAAAGATTATCAGTAAAAGTATTGGTGGCGCGCTGAATGATAGCGCGTTTGAGTTTGTCTTGATAGGTTTTAGGAGCAAGTTTTCTGAAGGGGCCAAGGCGAGAAATAAGAAAATTAGAGTTGATTTTAATTTTAATGAGTTGTTTTTGATTTTCATCAGGAATATTGTCAAGCCCATAGGTTTTAATAAGACTGATTTCTTCGTCAGTTAAGACTTGGCTGAGTTCGAGTTCTTCAAAAAATTCTTGGCTTTCTGCAGATTCAGCAAAGGTTTCATAATAAGCTCGACCGCCAAGATAGTCGGCTAGATATTGCTGAGCTTTTTCTTCAAAACTAAGGTCAAAATCTGTTTTATTGGTATCAGTGATGGAAAGCAGGGGAGTAATGAATTGTTCTAAGTTTGAAGTAAGAGCTCCTTTGACTTCAATAGTGATTTTTTCATTACGTATATCAATTTCTTGGGTTTGAATAGCAGTGGGACGTTGGGCGCAGTAAAGGGTCATTTCAGGAGATTCTTTTTCTCGGCCTTGCTCTTCGCTGGTAAGGTCAAAGGGGAAAGGGCGGAGAGGATGAGATTGTTGAGGAGCAGCGATAATTAATGATGAATGCGAGAAGAATATAAAAATATTAAAGAAGATGATAAAAGAGATTTTATAGAGCAGATGCAACATAAATTGATTATAGAATAAGAGAAAGAGAGGGGCAATTATTATTCGTTTTATTGGAAAATTTTGAAGTTAAAAAGAGTGTCGGAGGTGTTAGTGAAGTTGGCGATAAAGTTAAGAAGAAACCAGGCACCAATAGCGACGATTAAACCAACAACAGCCATAGTAATAGTAGAGGTGGCAGATTGTACCTGTTTAGGATCTCCGGCAGAAGTAAGATATTTGAAGCCGCCGACGATGAGCATAGTAAATGCAGCTAAGCCACTGATAGTGATAGCCAAATTAAGGAATTGGGCAAAAATATCTTCTAGCTTGGAAAGTTCAGCGGGGTCAGGATTAGTCATAGACTAAAGAAAGACTTTTAATTACCGGCAGAAGGAATCTGAAAGTTAAAAACATCAATGTCAAAGAAATAACCAATAATTTTCATTAAAGCCCAAGCAGCGGCAACAATACCAAAACCAACTAAAGCCATGGTGATGCGATCACGGGCTGCTTGTGTTTGGGTTTTATCGCCTCCGGAAACAATCCACTGAATGCCTCCCCAGATTAGAAAAGCAAAAGTGAGAATGGCGGCGATAATAAGAGCTACTTGAATACCAGCTGTAAGAAGATTGCTGATGTCTTTAATGCCTTGATTTGGTGGAGTAATAGTAATGGTTTCAGCAGCAAGAGCTTTAAAATTTATCATATAGAAACATTATGAGAAAAGAGTTTTGGTTTGTCAAATGTAAATTTGGTAATTAAGGCGATTCTGGTGTTTCTAATGTTGGGAAATCTAGCATTAAAGTACCTTTAGGAGAAGGAGAAATACCAAAGAAGAAAATGATTAGACGCCAGAGAGCCCAAGCAGTGGCAAGAAAAGCAAGTCCAAATAAGGCCTGAGTGATTTTGCTTTTAGCTGATTTAAGTCGTTCTTGGTTGTCGGCGGATATAATATATTCTAAGCCACCCCATATGAGATAAAGAAAAGCAGTAATACTGCCAATAACAAGAACTACTTGAAAAGAGTTCTTTAGGAATAAACCAAGGTCTTTGATGCGAAAAAAGCTACTGGCTTCTTCAGCGATATTAGTGCTAAGTTCACTGGTGGTTTCAGGCATAACAATTTAATTTTATTTATCTTGGTGGTGGTGGTAATGGATTGGATTCTAAAGTAGGCCAGTTAGGATTTAGAATGTCAAGACCAAGGACATTACTGAGAATGTTAATAATAACATAAGAAAGGACTAATAAACCTAAACCAAAAAGACCATTGAACATTTTATCTTTAGCGCGTTTCAGGCGTTCAGGATCACTGCCGGAAAGAATCCAATCAAGAGCACCCCAACTAAGGTAAAGGAAAACAGTGAGGCCGCCGATAATAACAATAGATTGCCAGATGATGGCGGCATATTTAGCAAAAGCAACATCACCAGAAGTATTTTCAAGAGCAGGAATGGCAGGATTAGTAATAGGCATTAAGTTGATTATAACTGAGAATTAAAATAATGCCTAGGGGGTTAAACTATTGATAATGTCTTCAGGGCTGAGAATATCTAGGCCAAGAATTTTACCGATGATATAGGTAATAGGGACGGAGAGAATGACGATAATTAGGCCAACAATAGCTGTGCCCATTTGATTTTTGGCTTTATCAAGTTGCTTAGGATCACTGGAAGCAGTAATCCAAGTAAGAGCTCCAATAAGAAACCAGAAAAAGAAAGCTAGGCCAGCAAAAATAGTGATAATAGCAATGATATTAGTGATAATGCTGGTAAAACGGCTAGGAGCGTCAGCAATAGCTGGATTAGCTTCAGAGAAACCTGAGAAGCCAGAAAAGCCAGCATCAGTATAAAGGTTTTTCATAATTCTGGAATTAATTTTGGTATAAGGATAGCGCTTGCTTCACCAAAGAAAATAAGGCCAATGAGAGCGGCTAAGGAGATTGAGCCGGCGATAATAACTAGGCCTAAGAGAGATATCCAGATGCGAGAAGAAGCTTGTTTTATGGTTTCTGGTTTGCCAGAAGAGCCAATGTATTGAATGCCGGCAACTATAATATTAATGAGTGAGAAAATAGCACCGGCTACAATGGCAATTTTAAGAATATTATTTAAAAAGAAAATTAAACCGGAAGGATCAGAACCATATTCTTTAACACCAGGAGGAGGATCTAGGGTTCCAAAATCAAATAATGACATAGTTTAATTATTATATTAAAATTGACCAATAAGTTCAGCAGGATCAGCAAGGGGAATGCCTAATAATTGACTGATGATGAGAATAGCAGGATAAGCGATGACAGTGATAAGTAGACCAATAAGAGCATTGATAATCATTTGTCGGGAAGTTTGGATTTTTTGAGGGTCGCCGGCAGAAATAATCCAGTTGATAGCGCCGATAATGAAATAAAAGAGAAAAGCAAAACCAGCAACGAGAGTAAAAAAACCAAGAATGTTAGAGATGAGGAGGGTGATTTTATCAGGAAGAGCATCAGCGTTTTCTAAGGTATAACCTTGTTCTTGTATGTTTTTAAAAATGCCGATGGATTGGCCGTTGTCGGACATAAATAGATTATTAATTAATAAAAAAGAATTTAGGTTTAATGAGGGCCATGGGATCTTTAAAAATTACTTGACCAAGAAGAGCGGCGATAATAAAACTAGCGACAACAATAATAAGGCCGATGATTGAAAAAAGAATTTTATTTCCAGCCTGAGCGATTTTTTGAGGATCGCCGCCAGCAGAAAGATAAAGATAGCCGGCAAGAATAAGATTGATGAAAACAAAAAGACCACTGAGAGTAAAAAGAAGGGTGATAATATTGCTTAAAAAATTTATTAGACCTGCTGATGTATCAGTAACATCAGAAATGCCAGAAGGAGGATCAATGGTACCAAAAGTAGAGAGAAATGACATAGTTAAGTTGTTCCAAGGTTTAAAATATTAACTTTGGTGATTAATTCAATAATGCGGACAATCCAGTAAGAGGTGAAAATAATAACAAAACCAATAATAGCAGAAGTGACGGTTTTACTACCTTTTTTTTGCTGCTCAGGGTTGCCGGCATTAAGGATAATGGTCATGCCGCCGATGATAATAAAAAAGAAAAGGATAATACCGGCAATAACATAGACATTTTTGATAATAAGAGAGAGGAGCTCAGCGGGAGTTGAGAAAACATCTTGAACAGCTCGGCCACTTTCGCTAATTTTAAACTCTTCGGCTATATTTACAGCAAACAAGGACATGATAAGAATAGAATAGCAAATAATGGTAAAATATGCCATATATGACTGAGAAGAAATTGATAAATAAAATTTTTGCTGGAGATAAATTTGCAGTAAGAGAATTTTGTGAAATTTATAGAAAAAGATTGGAAGGATTTGTAGGAAAGAAGATGGGAGATTCAGCAGATGTGGAAGAAATAGTGCAGGATACTTTATTGAGTGGACTAGATGGCTTATTGAACTTTAAAGGTAATTGTTGTTTGTTTACCTGGTTGTGTTCTATTGCCAGACATGAAATAGCTGATTTTTACAGAAGAAGGAAAATTAAGCAGATTGTGTTTTCTAAGTTTCCATTTTTGAAAAAATTAGTAAGTGAGGCTTTAGGTCCGGAATTAGCTTATCAGGAACTAGAGACAAAAAGGAAAATTGTGGGGACTTTTAAAAGCCTGAGCGAAGGATATTCGCAAATTTTACGACTAAAGTATATAGAAGAGCTGTCAATGAAGGAGATAGCTGAAAAACTTGGTGAAACAGTAAAAGCAGTGGAGTCAAGATTATTCAGAGCAAGAATGGCTTTTCAGAAAGTATATGGATCAAAAGAGATCGATGGAATATTGGCTGAAGAAAATAGGGAAATTAGGGATTTTACTGACAATTAAAGAAAGCTATCTTTTAAGTAAGAATATTTTAGGATTGGGAATTCATCCAATTAAAACACTGAGAAGTGTAAGTCGGGAAAAAGACAGATCACAACAATTATTAATTTTAGGATTGCCAATATATGTGTTGGTTTTTGGATTAGCAGTAGTGTGGATAGGAAGAAGATTGCTGGGAACAAGTAAAGAATGGGGCTGGAGTGCAAAATTTGTTTTTATGATGGTGATAATAATGACGATTGTGGTAGGAGGATATTTATTATTTTGGTTGATTAAAATATGGAAAATAAGGAGGAAATATGAGTAAGGTTAAGGAGAAGGTAAAACTAAGAAGAGAAAAGCTGGAGAAAATTATTAAGAAAAAACTGTTGAATATTAGTTGTTTTAGTTTAGATGCTGAGAAGATTGAGGGAAGAAATTTAGAGAATATGATTGGAGTAGTACAGATACCTTTGGGAATTGCAGGACCTTTGAAAGTAAAAAGCTTAGAGTTTGGCAAGAGAGAGTATTTTGTTCCTTTAGGAACAACTGAAGGAGTCTTGGTAGCCAGTGTAAATAGAGGATGTAAGGTTATTAGAGAGAGTGGGGGATGTGAGATTTTAGTTAAAGAAAAAGGAACAACTAGGGGGCCAGTATTTAAAGTAAATGGCTTGAGAGAAGGAAAGAAATTAATTAGATGGTTGAAGAAGAACAAGAATGAATTGGAGAAAGTGGCAAGGAAAACAGATAAACATACAAAATTAATAGATATTGATACAAAAATGGTAGGAAAAAATGTTTATGTTCGATTTGAATTTAACACAGCTGAAGCAATGGGAATGAATATGGTGACAATAGCAACTAAAAAAATAGTTGAGCTGATTAAGAGAGAATTAAGAATTAAAGAAGCTATTTTATCAGGTAATTATTGTATTGATAAAAAACCAAGTTGGTTGAATTTTATTCAGGGTAGAGGGAAACAAGTGTGGGCAGAAGTAGTAATACCTAAAAAAGTTGTAAAAGATGTTTTAAAAACAACTTCTGAAAAGATAGTAGATGTGGTTTATAGAAAACAATTATTAGGGTCAATAATGAGTGGGTCAATGGGATTTAATGCTCATTATGCAAATATGATTGCAGCAATATTTTTAGCTACTGGTCAGGATATGGCGCATGTAGTGGAGGGAAGTTTGGGAGTGACAACAGCGGAGGTTGTTAATAATGGCGATTTGTATTTTTCAATATATTTGCCAGATTTGATGATTGGAACAGTAGGCGGAGGAACGCATTTAGGAACACAAAAGGAGTGTTTGAGTATTTTAGGGTTGGATAAAGTTAAGAAGGGAGATAGTTTGAGGTTAGCAGAAGTTATTGGTGGAGCAGTATTAGCAGGAGAATTGTCGTTGACAGCGGCGTTGGCCAGCGGAGATTTAGCAAAGGCACATCAAAAATTGGGGAGGGGGAAGAGATGATTAACTTGAAGCGATTTACTAAAGTGGGAGTGATAGGGGTGGGAGGGTATGTGCCGAAATATAGGTTGAAAGTGGAAGAGCGGGTGGGAATTAAACATAAATCAGTGTCAGGCAAAGATGAAGATACAGTGAGCTTAGCAGTAGAAGCAGGAAGGATGGCTTTAGAAAGAGCAGGAATTAAAGCTGAAGAGTTGGGAGCAGTATTAGTTGGATCAGAAAGTCATCCTTATGCAGTGAAGCCAACAGGAACAATAGTAGGGGATATTTTAGGAGTAGGGAATGAATATTATTGTGCTGATTTGGAATTTGCCTGTAAAGCAGGAACAACAGGGATAGTAATGATAGCAGGAATGATTGAGGCAGGAATGATTGAGTGTGGCATGGCAATTGGAGCAGATGTAGCTCAAGCTAAACCAGGTGATGCGTTGGAGCATACAATAGGAGCTGGAGCTGGAGCAATGATTTTGGGGAGCAGGAAGTATAAATGGCGGGCAGAGCTGTTAAGAACAGGTTCATTTAATAGTGATACAGCTGATTTTTGGAGAAGAGAGGGAGAAAGATATCCGGAACATGGAGGTAGATTTACAGGAGAGCCAGGGTATTTTAAACATGTGATTGAAGGAACAGAAATGTTTTTAAAGAGAGGGAAAGACAAGATTGGAGATTTTGAACAAGTAGTGTTACATATGCCAAATGTTAAGTTTCCATTACGAGCAAGTAAAAGATTGGGAATAAGAGAAAAACAATTAAAAAAAGGTTTTATTGTAAAAGAAATAGGTAATCCATATAGTGGTTCGTCAATGCTGGGATTGGTGAAAGTGATGGAAGAAAGCAGGTTGGGAGAAAAGATTTTAGTGACAAGTTATGGTTCTGGAGCAGGGAGTGATTGTTTGAGTTTTAGGATAAAAAATGAAAAAAAGTGGAAGAGAAAAGGGATTGATATAAAAGGACAATTGAAGAATATAGAATATGTTAGTTACGCTGAATATTTACAAATGAGAGGGATAATATGAAGAAGAGGGTTTTTATTAATGGGGCTTATCAAACGAAGTTTGGAGAATTGTGGGATAAAAGCTTAGAGGATTTAATAATTGAAGCAGGTGAAGGAGCAATGAAAAATGCTGGAGTGAAAGGAAAAGATATTGATTTAGTAGTGGTAGGGAATAAGTTGGGAGGAAGAATGAGCGGACAGGATCATTTGGGTTGTTTAGGAGGAGAATTGTTGAATATAGATCAGGGAATAAGAGTAGAAGCGGCTTGTGCTTCTGGAGGAGTAGCAGTTCATCAAGGGGTTCAGGCGATTATTTCAGGTAAATACAAGAAAGTATTGGTAATTGGAGTGGAAAAAATGACAGATAAGAAAAATGGAGAAATAACAGAAGCTTTAATGGGTGCAGCTAGTGAAGATGAAAGATTGTCGGGTTTAAATTTTGCCGGCCTATATGCTCTAATGGCAAGAAAATATATGGATAAATTTAAAACAAAAAGAAAAGATTTAGGCTTAGTAGCAGTAAAAAATCATGAAAATGCTTGTTTTAATGAAAATGCTCAATTTAAGATGAAAGTGGATATAGAGAAGGTAATGGATGGAGTAATGGTGGCGGAACCTTTGGGGTTATTTGATTGTTCGCCGATTAGTGATGGAGCAGCAGCAGTTGTATTGAGTAAAGAGAAAGGAAAAAATAGTGTGGAAGTACTAGGAAGCCAGATAGCTATGGATACTTTAGGATTAGCAGAGAGAAAGTCATTAGTGGAATTAAAGGCGACTAGAGAAGCAAGTAAAATGGCATGTAGAGAAGCGGGTATTAGGGTTGATGATATAAGTATAGCTGAAGTACATGATTGTTTTTCAATTGCAGAGATTATGGCTTATGAAGATTTAGGATTTTGTAAAAAAGGTGAAGGTTTTAAGGAATTAAAAAAGGGTAAATTTAATAGAAATGGAAAGTTGCCAGTAAATTTGTCAGGAGGGTTGAAAGCTTGTGGTCATCCGGTAGGAGCAACAGGGGTGAAACAAATAGTGGAGCTGGTTAAACAATTGAGTGGAAAAGCAGGAAAAAGACAAGTTAAGAAGGTTAAGATTGGGTTGGCTCATAATGTTGGGGGAACTGGTGGGACAGTTGTAGTACATATATTAAGGGGGAACTATGCCTTTTGATGACAAGTTAGAGTTGTTTTATTGGGTTGATAGAGATAACAAGGTTTTAGGGTCAGTGAAAAGAGGAAAGGCACATAAAGATAAAAGTATTATTCATAGATCTATTTTTGTGGTGATAGTTGATTCTAAAAATAAAGTGTTGTTTCAAAAAAGAAGTAAATATAAAGATACATTTCCAGAATATTGGACGGTGTCGGCGAGTGGACATGTGACTTATAGTGAGAGTTACAAGCAGGCGGCAAAAAAAGAGATGCGAGAAGAGTTGGGGATAGATTTAGATCTGAGATTGGTAGGAAAAAAATTGATTGATACAAAAGTTGAGCAAGAGTATTCAGCGATTTATAAAGCTAAGTTTAGAGATAGTGAGATAAAGTTTGACAAGACTGAGGTTGTTGAAGTGAAGTGGGTGAGTATAAATAAGTTGTCAGAGTTTATTGAGAAAAACAAAGTAACTCCTTCTTGCAGAAAAGTACTGGTTTTTATGGGTTGGATAGAAAAAGGAGAGGTGAGATGAAGTCAACAGTACAAATTTGGAGAGATAAAAAGAAGAGGTATAGATATTTGGGAGAAATAGGGAGGGTAGTGAGTTTTACCAGAATTGTTGATGGTAATTATTTTGTAGGGATAATTGAGGTGAATGGTAAAAAAAGAACAGTGGGAAAGTTTGTGGATATTAAAAAGGTGAAGATAGGAGATAAAGTTGAGGGAGTGTTGAGGAGATTAGGAAAAAGTGAAAAAAATGAAGTAATTGAGTATGGAGTTAAATGGAAAAAGTTATAGTTTCAGTACCAGGTAAAGTGATTTTAGCGGGAGAGCATGGGGTGGTTTATGGAATCACAGCTTTGGTAACAACAGTAGGATTGAGGGTGAAAGTTAAGGTGAGAAAAATAGAAGAAAAGAAATTGATAATTAAGGATAAGTGTAAGGATTTGAGCTTGATTAAAAAAGCAGTGGAGTTTTGTGAGAAAGAAGTTGGGAGATTTGAAAATGGTTGGGAAATAATAGTTGAGTCAGATTTATTAATTGGAAGCGGGTTGGGTTCATCAGCAGCAATAGGAACAGCTGTTATTTGGAGTTTGTTAAAAGATTATCCTGAGAAAATTAAAGATAAAGTAGTGAAAAAAATAGAGGATTGGCAGCATGGAAAGAGCAGTGGAGTAGACCAAACAATTGTTAGAGAAGGAGGAGTGATTGAATATAAAAAGGGAGTGGGGATTGAGAAATTAAAAAGAAAAAGCCTGCCTGAATTTTTATTAATAGATAGTGGCAAGCCAGTAGAAAGTACAGGAGAGATGGTAGTCGCAGTAGCGGCAAATTACAAGTTACAAAAAACAAAATACAAGCAGATATTTAAGAGAATGGGGGAGATAAGTGAGAATTGGAGAGTAGACTTAATTAAAGAAAATGAAAGATTATTGGAAGAGATAGGAGTAGTGGGAAGAAAAGCAAAGAGGATGGTGAAAGAGATAGAGGAAATTGGAGGTATGGCTAAGATTTGCGGAGCAGGAGGAGTAAAAAAAGGATCAGGAATATTGTTAAGTTATCATAAGAATATTTTAAAACTTAGAAAATTGGCTGAAGAGAGAAAGTGGAAGATTTATCAAGTTGAATTAGGAGTTAAAGGAGCGAAGTATGAATAAAATTAGAGTGTCAACACCAGGAAAGTTAATGCTTTTTGGAGAACATTCAGTTGTTTATAATCGACAGTGTATTGTAGCGGCAGTAGATCAAAGATTTGAAGTGGTAGTGGAAAAAATGAAAGGAGAAGAAATTGTAGTTGAAGCGCCGGGAGTGGGTTTGAGATATTATAGAAAATCTTTAAAAGATATAGGAGGAAAAAGAGTACCTAAAGGGATAAGATTTGTGGAAGCAGTAGTGTGCAAATTTTTTAAAACTTATGGAGATGGAGAGGGTTTAAAGATTGAGACTAAAAATCATTTTTCTTCAAAATATGGATTTGGATCATCAGCAGCAGTGACAGTGGGATTAGCTAAGGCACTGCATGAGCTGTATAAAATAAAAGTATCTGATGAAAAATTATTTGATTTTTGTTATGAGGTAGTATTAGATGTTCAAGGAGTAGGGAGTGGATTTGACATTGCAGCGGCTTTGTATGGAGGAGTGTTGTATTTTGTAACGGGAGGGAAAAGAATTCAAAAGTTAAAGGTAGATAATTTACCAATAGTGGTGGGATATACAGGAATTAAAGCTGATACGCCAACTTTAGTAAGACAAGTAGCTGAATTAAAAAGACAACATCCTATAAGAGTAAATAGGTGGTTTAATGAAATTAGCTATTTAGTAGAAAAAGCAAAAAAGAATTTAACAGGAGAAAAATGGTTAAAATTAGGGGAATTAATGGATGAAAATCAAGAAGTGTTAAATAAGTTGGGAGTAAGTAGTGTGGAATTAGATAAATTGATTGAAAGAGCAAAAAAAGCCGGTGCTTTTGGAGCTAAATTGTCTGGAGCAGGAGGAGGAGATAATATGATTGCTCTAGTAGATGAAGAAAAGAGAAAAAAAGTAGAAAAAGCAATTGAATTAGGAGGAGGAGAAGTATTGAGGGTAAAATTGGGAGGAGAAGGAGTGAGGATAGAAAGATGAAAATAAAGGTATTTGCACCAACAAATTTAGCGTTTATTAAATATTGGGGAAAGAAAGATGCAAAATTGAGGATTCCGGCCAATTCAAATTTATCAGTGTGTTTGGATAGATTGGGAACAATAACAGAGATAGAGTTTGATAAGAAGTTTAGTGAAGATAGTGTTGAAATAGATGGGAAAATATCTGAAGGGAGAGAAAGAGATAGGGTGGTAAAACATCTAGATAGAATAAGAAATTTGGCTAAAGTGGAGTTGAAAGCTAAAGTTGTAAGCAAGAATAATTTTCCTAAAAGTGCGGGATTATCTTCTTCTGCTTCTGGTTTTGCTGCTTTGAGTTTATCTGGAAGTAAAGCGATTGGTTTAAATTTACCAGAGAAAGATTTATCTAGATTGGCAAGAATAGGATCAGGATCTGCCTGTAGAAGTATTTCGAGTGGTTGGGTGGAGTGGGTTAAAGGAGATGATGATAAAAATTCTTATGCTTATTCTATTTTTGATGAAAAATATTGGGATTTGAGAGTGTTAGTGGTAATTTTAAGTTTGAAAAGAAAGAGAGTAGAAACAACAGATGGACATAAAGTAGCAAGAACAAGTTTATTTTTTAAGACAAGATTGGAGAATGTTGAGAAAAGATTAGAGAAGATGAAGAGATCTATAGAAAAGAAGAATTTTAGTGAGTTGGGAGAGTTAATGGAATTAGAAGCTTTAAGTATGCATGCAGTAATGTTAACTAGTAAGCCAAATTTAGTTTATTGGCTGCCAGAGACAGTGAGAGTAATACAGGCGGTGCAAGATTGGAGAAAAGAAAGATTAGAGAGTTATTTTACAATTAATACTGGACAGAATGTATTTGTGGTTTGTAAGCCTAAAGATGAAGATGAGTTGATGGAGAAGTTAGAGAAAATAAAAGGAGTGATAGAGGTAAAAAAAGATAGAATTGGAAAAGGGGCGAGAATTATTTGAGTTTTTTTATTGTCCTATATTTTTAGTTTGAGTTTTATACCAAGTAATGGCTTTGTCGAGCTCTTTTGGAGTAAAGTCAGGGAAGAGAGTGTTGGTGAAGTAAAGCTGAGAATAGGCGATTTGCCAGAGCATAAAATTGGAAAGGCGAGTATTGTTGTCGCCGGGGCGGATAAGAAGATTAGGATTGGGGATGTTTTTAGTGTCAAGATGCTGGGAAAAAATTTCTGAAGTGATAGTTTTGTTCTTAGGTAATTTGTTGATAGCTCTGATGATTTCATCCTGACCGCCGTAGTTGATGGCAATGACAACAGTGATTTTTTTGTTATTTTTTGATTGTTTTTTTAAGTCTTGAAGAAGTTTTTGGATGTTTTGAGGAAGCTTGGTGA